>Ga0153915_10000391_pt1 | contig 40373 bp, 38 predicted proteins | sample Opewatmetagenome_2_FD_107003 | JGI IMG/M metagenome (GOLD analysis project Ga0153915, IMG submission 107003) | Freshwater wetland microbial communities from Ohio, USA - Open water 3 Core 3 Depth 3 metaG | ecosystem: Environmental > Aquatic > Freshwater > Wetlands | place: USA: Ohio, Lake Erie...
GATTTCCGGGTGTCTTTCATTTAACAGGTATCCCAGCGTATCCGTGTCCTTCACTCCACTCCCGAATGCAAAAGAATCGCCGACGATGGCAATCTGCCTTCTCCTCCCGGAATTGAATCCCTGAAGTCGCAATTTACGGTCATAAGTAACGCAATACAAGCGGTTACCGTCAGCAGGATTAATTAGTTCAAGAGGTAAACGTCCGGCAGGATCCGACGGATAACAGTTGCCCGAATCCATATACATTTTATGCCCTGACATTCCTTCAATATTTATTCTTCTTACGGCATATTCGGCGACACATAAGGCAACTATGAGTGAACATAAAAATAAAACAATATTTTTAAGGATATTCATTTCACCTCTTGCCCGGAAAGGTAACGGATGATTTTGCTTATCAGATGATTTGATTAAATAATAATGTTCTTCTCTATGTCAATCAATTATTTATCATAAATATTTTTTGCGGTGAAATGTCCGCGGTTTTTTAATATTTTATTACTGATTGCAGATGATAATTTCCGTAAATGCGCCTCAGGCGCAAATCAATGAGGAAATCTTGAAACGGCGCTTTTTTTCACTACAGATGCTTATAATAAGAGAGGCCAGCCGCTTTTAAAGCGACCGGCCTCTTTGATTAAATATTTATCATCAACTTAATAAAGGACGTAAATCCTATACGACGATGCCCGGCAATTGTTCGACTCGCTGCTTTCGCTTACCACGGATGCGTCATCCGCGCAGCCGATAAGATAGTAAGTCGCTTTTGCTGTTCCGGTGGGAACCCTGACGGTGACGGTCCCAGAGGAAGAAGCTCCTGCCGAAAGCGAAGCCACGGACCGCGTACCGGTCAGCAGCACTGAACTGCTGGTTTTAGACGTTGTCGTGGACAGGTAGTATCTTGTGGTGGAAGCTGCCGCCGAAGCGCTGCCCTGGTTTTTTGTTGTATCGGAAACTGAAAACGTGCGGATATACTGACTGATACTTGTATTCCTGTTGCTGATGCTCGATACAATCAGATCGGCATTGCTGCTGCTCGAGATAGTCAGCGTTACTGATGCGCTTTTTGAGTTTGAAACATTGCCCGCTGCATCCTTGGCCCAGGCATAAAGCGTCTTACTGCCCGAAGTTGTCGAAGAAGAAAACGTATAACTCTTCGGGGCGCTCGTCAGCCAACTTGCAGATGATGCAGAGGGGGCCGTTGATGAAGTCGTCACCATGTAGCCGGTCACTCCCACGCTGTCCGTTGCCGTAAATGAATTTATTGCTACGGTAAGCGATGTCGAGGAACTGGGGATCGTAAAGGCTGTAACTACAGGCTTCGTTGTGTCAGCGGAAGAAGCACCCCATTCGATGTTCAGCGTCTGGAAGCTAAGCGCATAAGAAGAAAGACGGGAAAAGGTACATCCGTAGTTGGCGTACATTTTTACCCGGAAAAGGCCGTTGGGCCTGTTGGTCGTAGTTCCCCAACTGTTGAGAACAATCCAGTAATGGTCGTCTGTACTGGCACTCGAATCATCATATCCCACAATGGTTACGGCATGCCCGCCACCCCCGCTGGAACTCCAGGTCTGGCCGCAGTAAGTATCTGAATTCCATACGGCGCTTTCCGACTGATTGTTCCAGAAATTGTAAAAATTGTTCCACGCCGTGCTGGTCGGCAGGTAAAAAGCAAACCAGATAGCCTTGCCCTGATCAAGAATATTCTTAATATTTTCGATGGCCGCGGCCTGCGAAACACCGGTTGTGGTTATTGTTGCCTCCGCGATGGAGGAGATGGGGTAGTTCGTTGTTGTAGAAATCTTGCTGCATGATACCTTGGAAACACTGCCGTAATAGCTGCAGGAATAAGAAGCGTCCGCAAAGGTCGCATAGGTATTGGATGTAGGAATGGCCTTCTTTTTACTGTTGTAAAAGTCGACTACGTCCGAAAGCCAGCCCCCGCAACAGGCATAATCCCCATAACAGGAATTGATATACTGCACGGAAAGATTGGCCGATATTCCTTCCTGTGTATTCAAATCCACGCCCATAACACGCGTTCCGGCCCAGGCCCAGCAGTCGCCGCAACTGCCCTGACTTTCTGAAGGCGAGTAGGTCAGGCGGTCAAGAATGTTTATGGAAGAAACGCTCCCGGTTGAAGCTGTAGTCGTCACCGCAGTCGCTGCATGGCGGTTGCGCAGATCTTCGTTGATGTAAGCCCGCGGCGCCCGTTCATACCTGTCCTGCCATCTTCTAACAGTTAAATCGTCCGGATGCATAATGGGAAATGTCCGGGAAGGAGTGCTCGAATCCAGAACGTATTCTTCCCTGTCGGAAGATCTGTCACCCGCCTGAACTGTCATCAGCGGAAACACAAAAGTTGACATTAATAAAACCACGATGGACAGCCAAAAGAATCTTCGTTTCATAAACTACCCCTTGTTTGTTTCATGTTTTGTATGCGCCGGCAATTCATAAGAGCGGCGCAGGTGTATATAATCTGCACAATTATTCAGCAGTGTCCCTGTTGATGGTCGGAAAATCAAACATGACGGGAGTGCAGGTCCCTTTCGTGATGACTTTCATATAACAGGGTAAACGTTTGCCTGACTTAATACCGTATTTCTTCACAAAATCTTCCCGTGGATCGGAAAAATCATTCATAACAAGATTCCATTGCCTGTCCTTATTCCTGGCAAATTCCTCTTTTATTGCTTTTTTCGGATGGAAGGAAAATTTGATCTCGAAAGTTGCCGGATTACCCGGTTTCGGATTGACGGAGACAATTTCAGCATTTCCCTTGTATTGCTTATACGTGCAGGGTCCGCCGACAAGCTGTTTGGGCGAAGATGACGCCAACGCGCAGTTTACAGACAGAATTGCCGGAAAAACCACAGCTAGAACTAACGCGACTAAAGCATGTTCAGAAAGCGATTTAATATACGACAGCAACTTCATAAAACACACATCTTCTTATCTTCAAAACCGGTTAATACCACTTTTCGTCTGCAATCAGGCACTGACTTGATATTACCGATAAGAACTTACTCTTGTTATGTGTAATTATAAATGACCATCGCCCATATGTCAACGAAAATAAGGCCGCCCTCCGGCCGTGTTAGAAATGACCTGTCGAGGAATATCCTGAATTATCAGATGTAATTACTGCCGGTTGGAAATAATTATCCTCTAATAAAGTTAAACATTTCAAATTAAATGTTTAACTTTTAATGTGAAATGTTTCTAACGGCAGTCTCCCCTTTCGTTGGAGTCTTTCCATATTCTGCAATCTCCCAATTCACACGCTTTTTTTGCATCAGGGCAGCCAAGCTCTCTGTTGCCCTGAACCAGATAAGCAATTCCCCTGTTGTTGTATGCATCAGCGTTATCCGGTTTCAGGCGCATGGCTTCATTAAAGTCTTTCAGTGCCTGTTGAAAAAGGCCGAGTCCAAGGTAGGCATTACCCCTGTTATTATATATAGTGGCATTACCGGACTTCAGGCGAATTGCTTCAGTATAGTTTTCTACAGCCGGTTGATACCTGCCCAGTACCAGGTAAACATTTCCCCTGTTATTATAGGGATCGGCAAAATTCGGCTTAAGGCGCAGAGCCTCATTGTAATAATAAACAGCATCCTCGACATTTCCTGCCTCTGACAAAGCATTACCCAAGCCGTTATATGCCAGAAAATTATTTTTTGTTACCTGCAGGGCATGGCTGTGCAGAGTAAAGCTGTCCCTCCAGCAGGAGCATTGCTTCCACGCCAATATTGCCGTGACTGCAATAACAGCTATCACCGCCGGGAATAATATTTTTGTGCAGATGTTTTCATTCTTAATCAAAGACGGGATGCCCCAGGCAAGCCCGATGCCTATCCCGATTAAGGGAAGATAAGTATAACGGTCGGCCAGGGCATAGAACGAAATCTGCATTATCCCTAAAACCGGCAGAAGAGTTATAATATACCAAAACCATCCGGTAAACAGATACGGAAAACGCTTCGCCTTCACAATTACAGCCGCACTGACAACCATTATCAGAAGAGTTGACCCGATAACCGACCAGAAGGGAAGCTGATCAGGAAAAGGATAAAAAACGGCCAGGTTATGAGGCCAGAAAGTTTTCACCAGATAAGTTATAAAGGCAACCGGAGCGTTGGCAAGCCGGGAACCAAATGGCAAAATTATTGAAGATGACTCTGTTTTGTTCGGATGATAAAGTGTGATTATAACAAGAATAACCGACAGAATAAAAAAAGGTAATTTTTCCTTCAACTGCCATAATATCCGGTTGTCTTTTCGCGACTCAAAACGATTGAGCGGCCAGTAATCCAGAAGAATCATAATCAGGGGCAGGGTGACAACCATGGGCTTGCTCATGAGAGCGCAGACAAAAGAAAACACAACAAGTAGATATCTTCTTATAACCGGTTTTTCCGTGTAATAAACATAAAGGCATAAGGTAAGCATCCAGAAAAAAGCGCTAAGAACATCTTTGCGCTCGGCAATCCAGGCAACAGATTCCACATGAAGCGGGTGAAGCGCGAAAAGTGACGCGACAAAGGCGCTTTTCCATATAGCTCCTGTCATGCGGCAAAAGAGCCGGAAGAGCAGTAGAGTGCTCAATATATGCAGGATAAGGTTTGTTAGGTGATAACCGCCTGGATTTAGGCCGTGAAGCTGATAATCGAACATGAAGGAGAGCCAGATCAGGGGATGCCATAAACCGAAAAATTTTGTAGTGAAAGCCCAGCGAATCCCGTCAGGTGTGACTCCCGACTGGATATGATGGTTATCCGTTACATAAGAATAATCATCCATATTGACAAAACTGCATTTATTCACCTGCCAGTAAACGGCAAGCACAGCCAGTATCAGAACAATGTAAATTATAAGCTTCTGTTTATCAGAAGTAATATTTATCTTATTTAACACGGTTGTTTTCAGTCTCCTTCAATATGTTTCCGTTATTCCAGTTCATATACAGTCAGTGTTTCCAGCGGCGCATGCGAGAAAGAAAACGGCAGCATGCCGTAGATCACATGCGCCGGCCCCTTCCCCGGAATTCCGTAAAAATGCGTGTAGAAATTAGCCTGATAACCGGGAGTTTTAGACAATGTGCGGAAAGGGAAATCACCGTAATAATTTTTTTGAAATATCATTTTCATTTTAGCTTCCGTTTCAGGATGAATCCGCTGCGGGTACGATACCCGGACACATGCGAAAACCGCAGGCGCCGAAACCAGCGTCATCTGCGGATACGCCAATGACGATTTTTTCTCCATATAATATTGGAAACCCCAGTGTCCGGTAAAATATCTCGGGCAATTGAAACGCGCAGTCTGTTCTAACGCATCATTTGCCATTTGCTTATATGCGCCCGCCAGCCGGAAATCAGCAGTCGCCGTGATTAAACCAAAAAGCAGGGTAAATGCAACAGCTGCCGCAATCTGTTTTCTATCCAGTAAATTTCCTGTACCGCGCAGTGCAATGATGATCACAGGCGGCAGCGCAATAAGCATGTATTTCGCTGCCGAATGCGAACCAGATTTATGCATCCATAGAATGCTTACAAGCCACAGGACAAGAAATGCAGAGTCGCGGGGAAAACCGGATTTCGCCTCCGCAATCAGTTCTTCAGCCGTAATGATAAAGAATGACGATGCTTCCAGAAAAATTACAAATACCAGAGACATATTTACAGGAGCATAATGCGCCAGGCTCTGGACTGCAAAGGTCAGCGCGGAAGCCAGAATGAAAGACAGAAAGACAACGGATACATTTTTCTTTTTCCAAAGCAGCAGGAGAAACAAAAGCACGAAGCATGATGAAATGTAAATAATATTAGAAAGGCTGCGAAGCATTAGATTGGCAATCCCGCCTGTTGTGTCGTTCTGAAAATGAAAATGATTCAGAAAATGCATCGATCCGTATTTTTCCATTGTGAACAGGTTCCATCCTGCAAAAAGCAATGCGGGAATCAAAAGCACGGCGCCGTATTTTATTTTCTCTTTACGGAAATTGAGTATGATATAGAACATAATAATAACGGATGCGATTAATCCGTTATAGCGGAAAAGCGGCGCAACACCGGCAAGAAGTCCTCCGGCAATTACGCACAGCGGTCTGTCCCCGTCATACCCGCGAATGAATAACAATACAGCGCAAATCACAAAAGCGCTCATTGCCACATCCGGCATAAGTGTATGGGACATGGTAAAAAAAGCCGGTGAAAGAACAAGAAACAGCACAGAGGCGAAATCCGGAGTGCCGAATCTCCGGGAGAGAAAAAACATGCCTGTTCCCGCCATAAGCGTGAAAGGAATGCATGCAAGATGCATTGCGCGTTCGCTTTCGCCCCATGCGGTTATTACGCTCGCAAGATAATAGGAAAGAAGCGGCGGATTGGAGAAAAATTCGAACAATTTTTCAGAATCGCCCAGCCAGTTGATTGAAGAACCGTACGGATCAAGAGGATTATTGATTATGTTTCGTGCAACCTGCAAAAAAAGCGTGTCATCAATATGTACGGGTTGATCTAAAAACGGCAATGCGGAAATTATAATAATTATAGACAGGCATGCAATTTTACATTTCACCGAACCCAATGTCAGCACCTTCCATACCGCTTTTTCAGCTAATTATCTGTCTGGAATATTCCTATAAATAAGTACTTATTGATAATCAATACATGCATTTGTTTTGATTATCAATTGCTTTTTTTACAGTAGAAAGCAAACTGAAATATCTGAAGATATTTCAAATTTCGAATTTGCTCTTTTGAGGAAGAATTTTATTGAAGGCGTCATTGATGATGGTTTTCATTTTGTTATAATTTCCAGTTGAGGGAACATCGTTTACGCATAACATAACTGTTTTTTTATTTACGATTGCTTGAGCCGCGGCAAGGCATTCTTCCAGATTACTGAGTCCGAAGTAAGCTCCCGGTATTTTCTCAGGGTAAAAATCACCCTGTGCAAGCCGCCAGTATCTGATAACAAAATGGTTTATATCATCCAGGCTGCGGAATTTGTTTTTGCAGGTTTCATATATGCTGTCGCCGAAACGATTCCATACTGTTTCGAACTGTGATTTTGTATAAGCAACCGGCAAATGAGTATCTTTAATAGCTGAAAAATCATTTTTATTATGCATAAGTTGCAGGATATTGTTAACACATGCGTTCAAACCGTATCTGTAATTTATCCATTTGCTTAAATTCCGGCATACTGCTTCATTTTTATTGCAATGCCTGTTTACAACTTTCAGATTATTAAAAATAATCCGCGAATAATCCGCGTTCGGATAGAACGATTTAAGCAACGCCTCATCGCAGGGTTTGCCGTTACGGAAAAACGAATCCTGACCTATCTTTGAAACGATAAACATGTCGTCGTTAAAATAAACGAATTTATCTCCAAGATCTTTTATTTTATGCATATAAAATTCTATGGAACGCGAGTTGAACGTAGGAAGACATTCAACCGGCATATAGTCCTCATGCCTGACAATATTAAGTTTGTGGTGATTAACATTAAGCCATGAGGGTAAATGGCCGAAAGTTACAAAATGAATCCGGTCAACCCACGGAGCAAATCTCTCGACACCGCGAAACCAGAATTGCAGATTATCCCATGTACGAAAACGATTAACTTCATTACCCTTGTTTTCAGCCGTTGAATATTTTGATTTCTCACTCAACCATTGCGCATCCTTACTATCAACCCAGGTGATTACAAAATCAATTTTTTCTTTTAACGCTGCTCCCATTGCCTGTCTGCCCTCTTATGAAAATATCATATCATGCAAATATGAAAACAATATGAAAGAAATAAGGATTGAAGAACAATTAATTACAAGTAGCGAATGATTGCCCGAACAGAAAAGGCAATATGACCATCCCTTAAAAATGCCGTATGGAGTCTGGAATCATACAGAGTTTTATTATATTTAAAATTTTTAATGGAGTTTATTTTTAGAATATTCTTCAGAAACAAAAAATCGTGAATCGAATAAACAAAATCGAAGACTGCCTGTTGAATAAATTAATCACCTCGCTCAAGTGAGGTCTGCCGATTATCTTTGTCCAGGTGATTATTCCCATGTCTTCTGCTGATGAACGCACCGGATATAAAACACCCTGTTGTTCACCGAATGAATATTCGCTCAGGTTCTTTGCCGTCGCGATGAATCCAAATTGTGTACTGTTTATTTTTCTATTACTTTTTACTTCTCAGCAGTTCATCTATCTTGTCGCTGATATTTCCTTCTCTTGACTCCATTTCCTTCACCTTGTTGTTCAGGGAACTCACCTGGATATTCAATCCAAGTACTAAAACCAGCAACAAAGCAATTACCAAACCGAGAACAAAAATCTGATCCATAGCACACTCCTATTGTTTAATTAGAATTCCGCTATTTTTCAACTATTAATAGTTTCAATATAACATAAAACATCAAATTTGAAAAATAATAATTACAGGTGGGAATAAATAAAAAATTATTGATAATTACTCGCGGAAAAAGAGCATTACATTTTCAAAACCGTTTTCCCATTAAAATCCCGGCAGGTTTCCCTGCCGGGATTTTAATTTAAGGGTTAAACAACTATACTCTTAGAAGTTAAGAGTGAGTTTGTTGATCAGCATATAATCGTTGACAATCTTCGGCTGATATCCGTCTGCATCGCAATCACCCTTGAAGTAATCGCCGGCAAAGAGATAACCGAATCCGATCATATAGGACAGGTTGTTGGTGATCTTGTAAGTACTGGTAATATCTACTTCCGTGCCATAATTGAAGGTATATGCAGGGCATAATTATGCCCTGCCCTCTTCGCCTGTTTTCCACTTACTGTTGCAGCGCTTCTTCATATTTCTTTTTCATGCCCTCCAGCGGATCGGAGCGCTTCATGGTTGAGATATTGATAAATACCCCGCCCTGGGCTCCCGTCGCAACAACCTTGCCGTTGACCGTAAATTCCATATTGGCAATCCAGCCGGATGAGTCGTATTTCTCCATCCAGATACTTCCGATTACCTCATCATGCATTCTGACAGGCCGCTTATAATCTATATTCGTATGGGTGAGGATGGGGACAATCAAATCCGCCATGAGTTTTTGCAGGGAATAATGGACTTCCAGGAATTTGAGCCTTAGGTCCTCCATCCAGCGAATGTATGCTATGTTGCTGACGATACCCATAAAATCTATGTCGTAAGTTTTTACTGTTATCGGCATGTCAATATTAAGTGTTCTTTCCTGTGTCATATGAGCCTCCTTTGATTGTTATTTCCGTATCCGTTTGGTCTATTCAAGAAAAAATCTGCATTCGATTTCGCATTTGCCGTTCTTGTGCATCAGGCATCCGTCAAAAACTGCGGGCGTCGCTTCATACTTAACACCGAGAGCTTCCAGCCACCCCTGCACCCTTATAATAATACCGCACTGATACACATCAATCAGGCCCGCCATGGTCACTCCCTGATGGGCAAAACATTCGTGAAATCCGCCCCGGAACACGTTTTTTTCCGGGAAACCGTAGTAAAGCTTCATGAATTCCGGCTGTATCAGTTTATATGTGGTATCTATTATCTCTTTGAGTTCTTCAAATGTCGTAATCACCGCGTCTCTAGGTTTGCCCATTAGCTTCATGATTCTCTTAATTTCGATTGCGGCCATTGCCTTGACGGCGTTCTTATTTATCACGTTTGCTTTTTCCGCACCCACCTCCTGCATGACGCCGACCAGCCACATGGCGTCATGTGTCATCCAGCCCTTCGAAAAGAACTCCCTGATTTCCTTTTTATCGAGCACATTCATCAAATCCATGGCATCCTCCGTTTTTATAATATTGATTAACCTGCATGTTCCTGAACATGCCGCAATATTAGAATCTTTGTATTAGAATATATATTCTAATACAAAACATGTCAAGAATATTTTAATAACCTCAAGGCGGTGAAATATTCTTCAACAGGCGTGTTTTTAATAAATGCGAATTATTATCGGATAAGGAATATGGAGAATACTACTTTGCTTTTTTCATCACTGCTTCATACGTTTCCCTGACAAAATCGGCGACGTATTTGGGCGGTATTATATTTTCCTGCATATACCGCCGCAGTATTCCCATGGGGGCATCATGAATGGCAAAAAGCGTCCGGTCTATATTCTCTTTAGTTACACGGCCGAATTGTTTTTTAGTGAATGCGGCTACGCCCACATGCAGTTCTTCCAGCAGACACAGGGCGCGTTTCTTTAAATCTTCCGGCCATTCTCCGTAAGTAAGGTCTTCCAAGCGGTACAGCAGCATAACACTGGCTTCGTTGGGATGGCTGCGGACCCATTCAATACAGAAAAGCGTGGCGTTGAGTCCGTCCGTCTGAAGAATTTTCAGCCATTCGCTTTGATACGATTCGATGATATTGAGCCACAGTTCGGCAACTAGCGCGTCCCGTGAGGGAAAACGGTGATAAACAGAACCTACCGGTGCGGTAACCCGCGTTGCCAAACCCGCAATTGTCAGAGCGCCAAGGCCTTCCTCGGCGATTATCTGTATGGCCGAGTCTATGAATTCTTTATTATTAAAGTAAGCTTTGCGTCCCATGCGTAAATATTGGAATAGAAATTCTATTATGTCAAGACGAATTACAAATTGGAATGGGATCTTACTTTTCGCGGGAGATAACATGCACCGCCGTTGCCTTGAAGGAGGCGACAACTGTTTTGCCTTCGGCAATTTCCAAATCTTCATATGAAGGCATGGTGATATAGGCAACCAGAGGAAATCCGCAATCAAGCATAAGCTTATAAAAGAATCCCTGGCGGATAACTTTGGAAACTTTTGCTTCGAATACATTGCGGGCGCTCGTTTTCCCATGAATCTGCTCCGACTGACTGGATACGGTAACATTCTCCGGCCTAAGACAGCAGTATACTTTTTGTCCGGCGGAACAATCGCCAACTGCCTCTATTGCTTTTTTATTTATAGAAACAGCCATATGACCGCCGGAGCTGCTGTTGACTGTGCCTTCCAGTATTGATTCGGTTCCTACAAAGTTTGCCACAAATTCAGAGTCCGGCTGATTAAAAATCTGAGCCGTCGTTCCCGATTGAACGATTTTACCCGCGTCCATCACGCTCACATCCTGTGCAAGACGCAATGTTTCTTCCCGGTCATGCAGCGCCAGCACGGCAGTGATTTTTGTTTTCTCCAGTATGTGACGCAGATCTTCCATTAGACCTTCACGCGTTGGCGGATCGAGAGAGTTAAAGGCCTCATCCATCATGATCAATTCCGGTTTCAGGGCAAAGGCACGCGCCAGGGATACCCTTTTGGCTTCTCCTCCGGAAAGCGTTTTGGCCGAACGCTTTGCCAGAGAACTGATGCCGAAATATTCGAGTGACTCATCGACTCTTTTTTCAACTTCACTGCCCGTTATATGCCGGAATTTCAAACCCAGAGCCACATTCTTATAAACGGAAGCATTGAGCAGCAGCGGTTCCTGAAAAACAACAGAAATGCTTCTGCGCATATTGGAACGGCTTGCACTGCTGTCGATAGGATTTCCGTGGTAGTAAATCTTCCCCTGATCAGGCTTTAACAAACCCGCCATTGTTAAAAGAATCGTTGATTTGCCCGCGCCGTTGGGTCCGATAAGGGCGAGGATTCTACCCTGCAGAACATTAAGCTCGCTGATATCCAATACGGTCGCGCCGCCACGCCTGACGATTAAATTTTGAACGGTAAGCATATTCATCGCGGATTCTGCCTTTGCTGTATCTGTGTGAGAATTAGATTAACAAAGAAAGCGAGAAGCAAAAGGATAATACCCAGCGCAATGGCGATATCAAAATTTCCCTTGCCGGTTTCCATGACAGTGGCAGTCGTCAACACACGGGAATATCCCTTGATATTGCCGCCAACCATTATGGAAGCGCCGACTTCGGAAATCACTCCTCCGAAACCGGCCATGACAGCAGCCAGCAGGGGAAGTCGCGCTTCCTTTATCAATACCCAAACCATCTGCAACCGGCTTGCTCCCAACGATAGAATCTGCAGGCGCAGATTCGGCGGCAGATTTTGAATAGCAGCAAGCGATATGCCCATGACAATCGGCGTAGCAATTACCGTCTGGGCCAGAATCATGGCAGAAGGAGTGTAAAGGATTTCCAGAAAACCCAAAGGCCCGTTGCGCCAGATCAGAATCGTGACAAAAAGACCGACAACTACGGGAGGCAGGCCCATCCCTGTATTGATTAAACTGATGATCAGTCTCTTGCCGTAAAAGTTAGTTAAAGCAACAACGGTTCCTATGGAAATTCCGATAAAAAGACTGATAAGCGTGGCTGTCCCTGATATTTTCAAAGACAGCCACGTTATTCCCATTACTTCAGGATCAAAACTTATAATCAGATCAAAAGCTTTTATTATCCCCTGAATAATTAATTCCACTGGATTTCCCCTGCAATGCTTTTGCTAAAATTATTTACCTAAGTCTTCCACTTTTTTACCGGCATCTGGGAAGAACAGGGGAGCGCCGTATTTATCAACGCCGAATGTTTTGATGATTTTCTGGGTTTTCTTGGAAATCATGAAAGCGGCAAAATCCCTGGCGCCCGGGGAATTTACTTTCGGCCATTTGGCGCTGTTGACTTCGATTACATGATAAATGTTGAGCAGAGCCGCATCGCCTTCAACCAGAATATCCAGTCCCAGAGTTTTCTTTTGTGACAGATATGTTCCGCGGTCAGCCAGCGTGTAACCTTTTTTCTCCGCGGCAACATTTAAAGTCTGCCCCATGCCCAGGCCCGTCTGCTGATACCATTTCTGGCCTTCGGGATTAATTCCCGCTTTTTTCCATAATGTTTTTTCCTTGGCGTTCGTGCCGGAATTGTCTCCGCGTGACATAAACAAAGCATCCGCCTGAGCGATCATTTTAAAAGCTTCAGCCGAAGATTTTACGCCTTTGATCTTTGCCGGATCGGCGGCAGGCCCGATGATAATGAAATCATTGTGCATAACCAACTGGCGATTGATGCCGTATCCTTCTTCAACGAACTTCTTTTCCGCGTCCGGCGAATGAACCAGCAGAACATCGGCCTCACCCTTCTGTCCCATGGTCATGGCCTGACCGGAACCTACGGCGATTGTCTTTACAAAATAGCCGGTCTGTTTTTCAAACGCTGGAATCAGAACATCGAGCAGCCCCGTATCCTGAGTGCTTGTTGTCGTTGCCAGAATAAGATTTTTCTGTTTGGAAGCCGCGTTCGCGGTTAATATGCTTGATGTGCCGAACGCGAAAAGCAGCGCGGCGACCATCATCGTTATTAGAACTTTACTGTTTCTGAAGATTTTCATGATTACACTCCTTTTATATTTATTTCTTTGTTATTTTTTCTTTTGGGCTTTGAGCCATTCTTCGGAATTGGGGAAGAAAAGCGGGGATGCGTATTTATCCTTGCCGAAATCCCTGATAATCAACTGGCCTTTTTTTGGCGAGGTAAGCCATGCAACAAACTTCTTCGTGTCTTTAACATTGACTCCTGCGCATTTTGCCTTGTTTACCGGAATAAGCGAAATGAAATTTAAAAGCGCCTCGTCGCCTTCCACCAGAACGGCAAGCTTGATTTTGTCCTTTATGGAAAGATAAGTAGCGCGATCGATGACCGTGTAGGCTTCTTTCTGGTCGGCGTATTTGAGCGTAGGCACATTGCCTTCAGATCCCTTTTCATAAACCTGATACCAGGAACCGGTAGGTTTTAAATCGGCTTTTTTCCAGAGTTCCATTTCCGCAACATGCGTTCCCGATTTGTCGCCGCGGCTTATAAAGAGCGATCCGCTGTCCATTATTTTCTTCAACGCTTCCGCTGCCGTTTTCATTCCCTTGATTCCCGCCGGATCGGCTGCCGGTCCGACAATGACGAAATCGTTATACATGAGAGGAATTCTCTCGGTGCCGAAACCATCGGCTATGAACTTCTCTTCCAGTGATTTGGCGTGAACCAGCACCAGATCGAACTGGCATTTTTTCGCGCTCTCCAGCGCCGCTCCCGTACCCGCGCCTACATGACGCACGCGGATTCCCGTATCTTTTTCAAACTGATCTTCCAGAGCGCCGACTATACCCGCGTCAATCGGCCCTATTGTGCTGGACAAAAGCAGAAATTTGCTTCCATCAGCAGCCATTGCCGCGGACGACCATACCAAAACCATAATCAATGCAAGCTTTCCGATAAATACTTTCATTTTAGTCTCCTTATGTTTGTTTTTATTAAAGATTATTAAAAATTGGCGTTTTTTTAGTATTTTCCAATCCGCCGTACACGGAATATTTCTCCCCTCTTCCAAAACATATGCAATGTCATAAATGATATAATGTTAAATTTCAAGATATTCTTCTTAATTTGCAATGATTATTACCATTTATTACGATTAATAAATTTATATTCTGCCGATATTATATATTGACCTTGTTTGCTAATTTAGGTATTAAATCAAACATTATTTACAGATAAAACAATTACGTCCTGAGTACGGGATTAATGTGAAGGACTTAAAAAAGGAGATTCACAAAAAATGGCTACCCAAATCAATGCCCCGATGACCGGCAAGATCCTGAATATTGTTGTCAGTGCCGGCGACAAGGTCAATGCCGATGATGAAGTCATCATCATGGACGCGATGAAAATGGAAATTCCCGTTTACGCGCCTGTTGACGGAACGGTTAAGGAAATAAACGTCAAGGAAGGCGATTCCGTAAAAACGGATCAGCTTTTGATGACTATCGAATAAAAATAAATATCTTTTTTTTGCACAATTCAGCCTCTTGACATCCGGCCTGAGGCTTTTTATATTTCCATCCGAAAAATCCGTTCAATCAACAGGAGAGGTATGCCTGATTAAAACATAATATTTTTTCCTTTGGCTGCCGTTTGATTCAGCCGCATAATTATTTTCTTTCAAGGGGGATATAAAACGTGGATAATGAAGTAAAACTCATTGATGAAAAAGTAAAAGCCAAAAGCGAATTTATCGAAAAGATCAATAAAGCAATGGCAGGCACGATTATCGGCCAGAAAAATATCATAGACCGCCTGCTGGTTGCCATGCTCTGCAACGGCCACGTTCTGGTGGAAGGCGTTCCGGGACTCGCCAAGACACTTATCGTCAAAACTCTGGCGGCGGCGATTGACGCGCAGTTTTCGCGCATTCAGTTCACCCCCGATCTTCTTCCTTCCGATCTTATCGGTACAATGATTCTCAATCCCAAGACGGGCGAATTCACCACGCGTCAGGGGCCCATCTTCGCGAATATTATTCTGGCTGATGAAATCAACCGCTCCCCTTCCAAGGTACAGAGCGCTCTGCTGGAGGCCATGCAGGAACATCATGTGACCATTTCCAAGGAAACATATCGCCTGCCTGAACCATTCATGGTCATGGCAACGCAGAATCCCATCGAGCAGGAAGGAACTTATCCCCTGCCGGAAGCAGCCATCGACCGTTTCATGCTCAAGGTAAAAATAACCTATCCCCGCCGCGAGGAAGAAATCCAGATCATCGACGCGGCGCTTATCGGCGAGGAACCTAAAGTGGAAAAAGTCATAAGCACGCAGGAGATACTGGAGAACCGCGGCTTAATAAATCAGATATATATAGATGATAAATTGAAAAATTATATCGTTTCGCTGGTGATGGCAACACGCACACCCGCGGATTTCGGTCTTGACGAAATTAAAGGATTGATTCAGTACGGCGCGTCGCCGCGTGCCTCGATCTATCTGGCTCATGCGGCCAAGGGACACGCGTTCATCCGCCGCCGCGGCTACGTGACGCCGGACGATATCAAGAGCATCGGCATGGATGTTCTGCGGCACAGGATTATCCTGACATACGAAGCCGAGGCCGAGGAACAGAGCGCGGAAGCGATAATCCAGAAAGTTTTCGACAAGATTGAGGTTCCTTAATAAAATGCCGGACAGTTCGATTTACAAAAAAATCAGGCAGATAGAAATCCGTTCGCGCAAATCGGTCAATCAGCTTTTTGCCGGAGAGTACCGCAGCATCTTCAAGGGACAGGGGCTGGAGTTCCATGAAGTTCGCGAGTACGTGCCGGGAGACGACATCCGCCTGATCGACTGGAATGTAAGCGCCCGCCTCGGCTACCCCTATATCAAAAAATTCATCGAGGAGCGGCAGCAGAGCATAATCCTCTGCGTGGATGTAAGCGCCTCTCAGGATTTCGGCTCGCAGAAGCTCAACAAGAACGAGGCCGCCGCCGAGATCGCCGCCGTGCTGGCCTTTTCCGCCATCAAGAACAGCGACCTTGTAGGCCTGCTCATGTTCTCCGACCGGATAGAAAAATACATTCCGCCGAAAAAAGGAAGACGCCATGTCCTACAGGTAATCCGGGAAATACTTTCATTTGAGCGCGTGGGGAAAAAGACGGACATGGCGCAGGCGCTGCGGTATCTCAACCGCGTCAACAAGAAAAGCGCCGTGCTGTTTTTGATTTCCGATTTTCTGACCGAAGGCTATGAAAAGCCCGTAAGAATACTTTCGAAAAAACACGATCTCATACCGGTAATAATCAAGGACAGGCTGGAAAAAACCCTGCCCGAACTGCCGGTGGTCTGTTTTGAAGACCCGGAATCAGGCGAACTTATCGAGGTTGATCTGCGCGACGAAAAACTCCGCCGCGATTATGAAGAGGCGGCAGCTTTTGAGATCGCCGGTCTTAGGAAATTTTTCCGGTCGCTGGAACTGGATCATCTGGAACTTTCGGCTGACGGCGAATACATCGCCGCGCTCAACAGGTTCTTCAAAGCACGGGAAAAGAGGATGGCTCACTGATGCCGGAAGAATTAAAAGACATTAAAGACATAATTTATATTTTCGACTGGGGAACTTTCCTGTTCTTTTCCCTCATAGCGCTTGTATTAATTGTCGCGGGATATTTTCTCTTTAAATATTTACGGCGCAGGTGGAAGGATAAAAAAGAAGCCGGGGGAGCTGCCGCCGCCCCGTCAAGGCCGTTTGACGAAGTTGCGCTGGAAGCTCTTATGAAGATTGATCCTGTTGAGTATTTTGAAAAAAGCAGGATAAAGGAATTCTATTTTGAAATAACCGAAATCGTGCGTCAGTTTCTTACCGGCAATTATCATATAGACACAATGGATAAGACCTCGCTGGAAATTATTGAAGAACTGGAACGGGTGGAGCGCGATTTCGGCAAGGTAAGGAATCTGGACAGGTATTTTGGCGAATGCGATCTGGTGAAATTTGCCAAACTAAGGCCCGGACTTGCCGAAATGAAACAAAAAAAGGCTGAATCAGAAAATATAATAAGGGAATGTTTGAAAAGGATACCGGCATGAGTTTTCAGAATTTCTGGTTTATTCTAATACTTATTGGTCTTCCGTTTTTATACAGGTTTGTCATAACAAGAAAACCTGTCAGTCTGCCGCATCCCGATCTTTTGACCAAACTAAAAGGAAAGCTGCCAGATATAAGAATAAAAACAAGGTTGCCGCTATATCTGCGCCTGGCAGCCCTGATTCTGCTGGTCCTTGCGCTGATGCGTCCCCAGCATGGTTTTGTTGCCGACACCGGCAACCGCAACGGCGCCGATATCATGGTGGCCCTCGATGTAAGCACCAGCATGAACGCGGAAGACTTCAGACCCAACCGTATCGGGGCTGCCAAGGAGGTGCTGGCCGGATTTATCAAAGGCAGGCCTCAGGACCGCATCGGCCTGGTGGTATTCGCGGGGAAAAGTTATCTGCAATGTCCTCTAACCACCGATCACAACGCGGTTCTGAACTATCTGGATCAGGTTAATACCGGCATGATCGAAGACAGCACGGCCATTGGAATGGCGCTGGCTACCTGCGTGAACCGCCTCAAGGATTCCGAAGCCAAAACAAGAATCATTCTTCTTCTGACCGACGGCGACAACAACGCCGGTGAAATCGATCCGGAAACAGCGGCCAAAATGGCGCAGGCTCTGGGCATAAAAATATACTCGGTCGGCATAGGCGATCCCAAAGGGGCCCCCGTAAAAATTCAGGCCATCAACGGCAGTTGGATATACGCCCGCAACCCCGACGGCTCGCTCTTCCTGACAAAAATGAATGAAGCGGGACTTCGCCGGATAAGCGATTTGAGCGAAGGCGGTTATTTCATGGCGGGAGACGAAGGAAAACTCAAAGAAATATTTTCCCGTATTGATAAAATGGAAAAGACCAGATTCAAGACAAAAGATATTTTTATCTTCGATGAACATTTTGCCTGGTTTGTCTGGCCTGCCCTTTTACTGCTTCTTCTGGAATGGTCGTATCGCCGCTTTTACTTAAGGAGGCTGCCATGATTTTCGCGGAACCGATGAATTTATGGCTGCTTGCCCTCGTGGCAGTTTTGATTGTTTTGGAGATTGTGCTCTGGAACAAACAGCGCAAACTCTTATCAGGCCTTTTCCCCGGCGAACTTATGGAACTGACGCTGAGCCATTGGGACAGAAAAAAACATATTGTGAAACGCGTCCTGTTTGTATTGGCGGTTTTGTTCTTAGTTGTCGCGCTCGCGAGACCACAGTGGGGGAAAAAGACGGAAATATCCGGCCGCATGGGAATAGACGTGATGATCGCCATTGATGTTTCCAACAGCATGCTGGCTAAAGACCTTTCGCCCAATCGTCTGGAAAATGCCAAGGCTTCACTCAATATGATTATCGATGAACTGGCCGGAAACCGTATCGGCCTTGCCGCCTTTGCGGGATCGAGTTTTGTCAATTGTCCGCTCACCACCGATGCAGGCGCGGTAAAAATATTTCTTAAATCCATCGACACGGAACTGATTCCCACCCCCGGAACGGATATCGGCGGAGCGATAGAGTCGTGCATAAAGGCTTTCGGCAAATCCAACAGCAGCAAAGTTATAATTCTTCTGACGGACGGAGAAGAGCTTACAGGCTCCGCGCTGGCGGCGGCTGAACTTGCGCAGAAAGAAGGAATAAGGATATTTGCCGTAGGAATCGGATCTCTGGAGGGCGCTGTTATTCCCGCCGGAGGAGGCTTTAAGAAGGACAGGGAAGGAAACGTGATTTTATCGCGTGCCAATCCGCAACTGCTTAATGCCCTTGCCGGGAAAACAGGCGGACAGTCTTTTATGGTCAGTCAGAATCAGACCGGCTTCCAGAAACTGTTCGCCGCGATTTCGCTTCTGCCCAAACAGAAACTCAAACAGAGCGTCGCTTACCAGTATCAGGACCGCTTTCAGATATTTATTTTCCTGAGTCTTTTGTGTCTTGTGGCCCAAATGCTGATTTCGGAGCGGAAAAAATGAAAAGATTTATTTTCAGATTAAATAAAAAATCAGGAATCTTTCTCTTTCTTTTAGCCGGTTCTTTGTTTTTTACTCAGAGCGCCTCCGCCCTGCCCTTCCGTTCGGAGCTCAACCGCGGCAACGATCTCTACAAAAAAGGAAACTTTTCGCAGGCGGGAAATGTTTATGGTAAAATTCTGGAAAAGAAAAAGAGCGATCAAAAGGCGGCATTCAATTCAGGCGACGCATTGTACAAGGAAGGAAGATTTGAGGAAAGCGCGGAGGTTTTCAAGAGACTGACCGGCAAACCGGTGGATAAGGACCTGCGCGATAAGGCTTTTTATAATCTGGGCAATTCCTTCTTTAAGCAGGAAGATTATAAAAGCGCGATAGGCGCGTATGAAGAGGCGCTGAAGATCAACCCCAAAGACAGGGACGCGCAGTTCAATCTGGAACTTGCAAAAAAAATGCTGGCCATGCCCAAACAGAAAAAAAACGATAAAAACGACAAGCAGAAAGACAAGCAGCAAAAAGATAACGAAAAGAATAAAAAGAATCAGAATCAAAAGAATGAAAAAGACAAGAATAAGAACAAGGATCAGCAAAAGCAGGAACAGCAAAAACCCGGTCAGATGAGCAAGGAAGACGCCCTGCACATTTTAAACGCTCTTGAAGACAAGGAAAAACACAAAGATCAAAAACTCAAAGCCGGACGAGGTGTAATCAATGGTAAAGACTGGTAGGATAATTTTATTCGCAATACTCGCGCTTTGCATTTGCGGCCTGGCGCATGCGGCGGATACGACTTTCACCGCCGGTGTGGATAAAAACACGGTGGCGCTGGACGACACAGTACAGTATACTCTGAAAGTAGCCGGACAATCCGGCAACGTCCCCAAACCCGAATTGCCTAAATTCACCAACCTTAGAATTGTGAGCCAGGGACAGTCCTCCAATTTTTCGTTTGTCAACGGCCAGATGAGTTCCTCGGTATCTTTTGTTTACGCACTTCAACCGGAAAAGACAGGCCCGGCTCATATAGGCCCCGCCAGTATCAACATCGGCGGTAAAACTTATACAACGGAGGCGATTCCCGTCACTGTTACAAAGGCCGAAGGGAAAAAAGCGCAGCCGCAGCAAGGCATGCGTCCGATGTTTCCGCCCGGTTTCGGTGATGACGAATTTTTCAACTCGCGGCTGCCGCGTACTCGCCAACCCCAGCCTGTCAAAGATCCCGTAAAGAGCGAAATGAAAGCCTCGCAAACCACCGTTTATGTCAACCAGCAGATTTTGCTGACATTTACTTTTTACAGAAGACCGGAAGTTTTCCGGGTCGCCTATTCACATCCGGACATCAAGGGATTCTGGGTGATAAACCTGCCCGAAGATAAGAATGACCGCGAAGCAACTCTAAACGGCATCAGATATAAGGCTCACGACCTCAAGAGCATTCTTTTTCCTACAACGGCCGGAAACTTTGACATTGGTTCGGCAACCCTGAACGTTCAGACGGATCCGTATTCCGCCGCGCAGCCGGTAAAAACCGACTCGCTGAAAATAAAGGTTCTGCCGCTGCCGAAAGACGGTAAGCCGGAAAATTTTTCCGGCGCGGTGGGAGATTTCCAGATGGATGTATCGCTCAGGCAGGATAAAATCGAGCGGGGACAGCCGGTTCAACTGACGGCAAAAATATGGGGCAAGGGAAATATCCAGACTATTTCCGAACCGGTCAACACCCTGCCCAAAGAGTTCAAAAAACTTTCCGCCACCGGCAAAGAGGATCTTATCAAAGACAATTCAGGACTGTCCGGTAGCAAGAGCTTTGATATCGTCCTTATTCCCCTGAAAGAAGGCACGTTCACCCTGCCGCCTTTCGAGTTTTCGTTTTTCGACCCGGTCAAAAAACAGTACCGCATATTAAAGAGCCGCGAACTGACCCTGACCATCAAGCCTTCTTCCGCGCCTCTGCCGGAGAGCATGTCCGGTGAAACACCTAAAAAACAGGTAGGCTTTACCATTCCCTGGGACAAAATCGGAGCTGCCGCCCTTAAAACGGCAACTTCAATTTTCTTCTGGCTGCCGGTTGGGATAATTATCGCGCTTTTAATTATCTTTTCCGTATATAGAAAATACCGGGCGAGGTTTGCCGCCGACCCCGCAAAAATGCGGCAGAAGCAGGCGCTCAAGATTGCCGGAAAGAAGCTGAAGACTGCAACGCGTCTTTTAAAGAAAAACGACCTGAAGGAATTTTTGACCGAAATATTCAATGCCACGGCAAAATATCTCGGCGACAAATACGGTTTCTCCGCGGCGGGAATAACCACTGACGGATTACGGGATATTCTGAACAGCAAAGGACTCGCGCTTGAGGCGCAGCAGCAGTTGGAGAACTTTATTTCCGAGTGCGACATGCTGCGCTTTACGCCTTCGAAGCTCAGCCGCGAAAAAGCCGTTGAACTGTCAAAGGTGGCGGAAAATTTGATTATCACGATAGAAAAACTTTCCTAATACCAATTCTAAATCAAAGCGCTATCTTTGTTGGCGTCGTTGTCGCTTCCTCAACGTATTACTACTAATACGCCTCGTCGCCTCCGCCGCCGCGATATCATCTTTGATTTAGAATTGGTATAAACACTATATATTACCACTGGGTAATGTTTTCCGCATTTTTTCGTCAAGATTTCCTTGACATAAGTGACTGATTTTTCTATAGACCACGTGGACAAAAATCGCACACAACTCTATACCGGTTCTAAATTAAAGATGATTCAGAACTGGTTCAGGATGGAACATGAAAGGCTTATTCGCCCGTAAACCTCTCGATCTCATTATGCAGGAACCGGAAGTAGAGCAGAATCAGCTCAGACGTGTTCTCGGACCAATGGGACTTGTTAGCCTCGGAATAGGCGTTGTGGTCGGCGCGGGAATATTTGTTCTGTCCGGTCATGCCGCGGCGGCTTACGCCGGTCCGGCGATAGTGCTCTCATTCATTATTTCGGCAATCGGCTGCGCGTTGGCAGGACTCTGCTACGCGGAATTCGCTTCCATGATTCCCATTTCCGGCAGCGCATATACCTATTCATACGCCACGCTGGGAGAACTTCTGGCATGGATAATAGGATGGGACCTTGTGCTCGAATATCTTTTCGGCGCTTCTACTGTCGCCGTCGGCTGGTCGGGCTACGTGGTCAGTTTTTTAAAGGACTTCGGCATCATCATACCGGCGGCGCTGTGTCAGGCTCCCCTCTCCTATTCCGCAGGCGCGGGATGGCAGACAACCGGCGCGATTCTTAACTTCCCGGCAATCTTTATAGTCGCGCTGATGACGACGCTTCTGGTCATAGGCATAAAGGAATCTACAAGAGTCAATAATTTCATTGTCATTGTCAAACTTATCGTCATCGCCCTCTTTATCTGCGTTGGCGTATTTTTTATCAAGGTTGCCAACTGGATGCCTTTTTTGCCGCCTAATACCGGCAATTTCGGGGAATTCGGCTGGAGCGGAGTAATACGCGGCGCGGGTGTTATCTTTTTCGCCTATATCGGCTTTGACGCGATCTCCACCGCGGCGCAGGAAGCACGCAACCCTCAGCGCGATATGCCCATCGGAATTCTCGGTTCGCTTGCCGCCTGCACGGTCATTTTTATCCTCATGTCCGGCGTACTCACCGGAATAATGAAATACACCAGCCTGTCCGTTCCCGATCCCATTGCCGTCGCTGTCAATGCCGCGGGACCGGGCATCGCGTGGCTCCGCCCTTTCATCAAACTGGGCGCCATCGCCGGACTCAGTTCCGTTGTGCTCGTACTGCTCATGGCCCAGCCGCGCGTGTTTTTCGCCATGGCGCGTGACGGCCTGCTTCCTGCCGGTTTTGCCAAGGTGCATCCGCGTTTCAAAACACCCTATATACCGACCATTCTCACCGGATGCGTGGCGATAATGGTTTCCGGCATCTTCCCGATCAACATTCTGGGCGAACTTGTTTCCATAGGCACGCTGCTGGCGTTTGTCATTGTGTGCGTGGGAGTGCTTGTGCTGCGTTACAGCCATCCTGAATATCCGCGCGTATTCCGCACTCCCTGGGTTCCGTTTGTTCCCGTTGCCGGAGCCGTTGTAACTCTGCTCCAGATGGTCTTCCTGCCATTCGATACATGGATGCGGCTCATTATATGGATGGCGATTGGCATGGTGATTTACTTTTTCTACAGCAGAAAGCACAGCAGGCTTAGAATATTGTCGCCGAAGGAGTAAGCTTCATACTCCGAGGCAGTAATTTAACGATCCGAGAATTCTTTTTGCTTGTCTCGATCAACAAGATTGAAAAAATGATTTGATTGAAAGTACCGGAAGGATGCGGGGTAAATATTATGCAGCAGCCGGATACAAATATATTTTTTTTCAAAGGAGATTCATCCATGAAGCTGGAGAAGGACTTATACGCCATTGACAAAACACTGCTCGTAAAAGCCGGAGAACCCATTAATAAGAAAAAGCTTCAACACATCGCCGCTTTATCCAAAAAAATCTCCTACAAGCAGATAAAAGACACATGGATGATGAAGGATTTAGTCAAGACTTTCGAAGACAAGCGCTATACGAATATTCTGTATCCGCCCCAAACCAATCAAAAGATAATCCGTTCCATCAGCCGCGTCAAAATGCCGGAGAAGATATTAGCCGAACTCGCTTACATGAAAGAACTGACATATTATACCTATCAGCATATTCTGGTAATCTCCATCCTTTCGTCCAAGGTATCTTTCGACTATTCGCAAAGAAGCCACTACATGCCGGAAATGGCCATGATGCTCAGCCTCTTCCATGATCTGGGCAAATCGCGCATTCCCCTGAACATTCTGGACAAGCCCACGCCGATCACCATGCAGGAACGTCAGATTTTAAGCTCGCATCCGCTGATAGGTTACGTGCTTCTGCATTACTATTTCGGCAAGGATCACGGGAAATATTCTTTTTCATCTTTCCAGCATCACGAAAGGCTGGACGGCTCCGGCTATCCATTAGGAATAAAAACACTCAACAAATATTCCAAGCTGATCGGAGTGGTTGACGCACTGGACGCGCTGATATCGGAGAGGCCTTACAGAACAAGCCCCTTTACACTCAGGGCCGCCATTGACCTTCTGCTTATTGATTCGGAAAAAGGGAAATTCCATAAGGGCATTGTACGCACGCTGGTTGCTTATTCCCGCAGGGAAATGCCCAGTTCCAAACTCGTTGTCGCTAAAATAGGACGCGATAAGGAACCCGCAGGCAATTCCTACGGCATAACGGCGGAATCCTAAGGCACCGCCTTGCAGCAGAATCTGAAATACCCTGAGCAGTCATTATTTCCTTTGACATTCATGACTCCTGTTTGTATAATTTTACTGTAAAATAAGAAGTTCTCAAATTAACATTAATGTATTCATGTGGCCGTAACAAAAAACCTCTGACGGTCACGGCATTAACCGGTTAACATTCAACCCAACAATTCATCCCCGCATACAAGGGTAATCCTATGAAGGATCAATCAAAAAAGCAAAGGCACATGGGAGAGGAGTTGTTTCCTGCTTTGGTGGAGCATTCTTCGGACATCATTGTCACCATGAATCGGGAAGGAATTATCACCTATATAAATCCGGCGGTGGAGAAAATTCTGGGATTCAGGGATAAAGAAAGGATCGGCGCCAAAGGATTCGAACTTGCCCATCCGGATGACATGAAGTTTCTAACCGATTCATTCAATGTTTTAGCCTCGGATAAAAACGCTCCCGTTATTCAGGGTGAAATCCGTCTTCATCATAAGAATGGCAGTTGGCGTACGATTGAAGCTGTGGGAAGCAATCTGGTACGCGGTGATTCTGTTGAAAGTATAATTTTAAACTTTCGTGATATCACCGAACGCAAGAATTCTGAGGCGAAACTGCAACAGACAATTGACAGTCTCAAAAAAGAGGTCGGCGTAGCTATTCATGTGCTGGTGTCCGCTCTGGAGCAAAGAGACCCTTACATGGTTGGTCAACAATCCCGTGTTGACAATCTGGCCTGTGCCATCGCCACCGAGATGAGATTATCTCCTGAGATAATTGAGGGGATTCACATGGCAAGCTTTTTTCATGATATCGGGGAATTATCGATACCCGCGGATATATTGTCCAAAACCGCCAGACTTACGAACAGTGAATATGACCTCATTAAAGAACATTCTCAAAGCGGGTACAACCTTTTGAAGAATGTGGAGTCTCCCTGGCCTCTGGCTGAAATAGTCTACCAGCATCACGAGCGGATGAACGGGTCCGGCTATCCAAGACATCTGAAAGGCGATGAAATTCTTTTAGAGGCACGCATTCTGGCTGTTGCAGACGTTGTGGTGGCGATGTCTTCCCACCGTCCCTACCGTGAAGCTTTGAGCATGGAGGCAGTTCTTGATGAGATCAAAAAAAACAAGGGAATTCTTTATGACAATGATGTCGTCGATGCCTGCCTGAAATTATTCTGGGGGAAAGACTACCAGCTTGGCAAATAGGGGTCAGCGACCTGTTTGCCCGGCAATTCCCGCGGCACAACCGCTTGAAAATATGATTGACACACGGAACAATTCCACATATAAACACTTCGAGAAAAAAGAAATTCTTACCGTCAAGAATATCAATTCTCTGTATGTTTCAATAATATGCAATCCTTTTAAATGTACATTTGACGGCATAATTCTTTGCCCGAAAATTTAATGGTTTTTTATGTTCACTAAACTTATTGGCCGCGCCATATTTGCCCTTACCGGCTGGACGTTGAATAATAATCTGCCGCCGGAAATTAAGCGATGCGTCATGATTGCGGCCCCCCATACCACCAATTGGGATTTTCTTTACACCCGCGTAGCTTTTTCTTTAATGGACATTCCTGTCAGGATTACTACTAAAAAAAGTTATATGTGTTTCCCTTATGGACCTATTGCCCGCTCTCTGGGTTGTATCGGCATTGATCGCAGTCCTAAAAAAGAAGGCGAGGAACGGCCCAGCATGGTGCAGGCGATGGTTGATTTGTTTAAAGAGTATGATGATTTAATCATGCTGGTGACGCCTGAAGGGACACGTTCTTTTACTACCAAATGGAAAACCGGTTTTTATCATGTTGCCGTCCTGGCAAAAGTTCCCGTGGCCCTGGGTTATCTGGATTACAAGAAGAAGGAAGCGGGCGTAGGCAAAGTGATTTATCCAGGCGGCGATATGAAAAAAGACCTGCAGGAAATCATGGCTTTTTATAAAACAATTGCGCCGCTCAAACCGGAAAATTTCAGCATCGATCTGGATTACGACTCTTAATACCGCATTTGAAAACAAGACAACCGCAGCGGGTTCGCCTTTCGATTAACAAAAACAATCCTCCATTTCAATATTTACGGTTTTATGCTATATTTTGTAAAAGGTCGTCGTTTAGTAAACCCATAACAAATTTACCATATTTTCCGGAGGTCAACTTGTTATGGACGAAAAAAGAAAAGCCGAACGGCTGAAAGACGGTCATGAGGTTACCATAACCGTAATCTCCGACAGAAAAAATCTTCCCAAAGAAAAAATCACAGAAAGCTACAGCATTGATGTATCCGTGTCAGGCACTAAAATTAAGACCAATGTTCTCTTGCCGGTGGATACTCTCCTTATGGTGAATTTTTCATTAGATGATTTGCGGCAGAAGATAAATGCCATCGGACAGGTAAAATGGATTAAAGTCATCATTGAGGATGAATCTTATGAAGAAGGCGTAAAATTCGACAATCCGTCAAGGAAACTTGCCGATTACATAGCATGGAAACAAAAGTCTCAATGACCTGATCTTGCATAAGCATACCTGTACAAGGTTGATTTCTTCCTTTAAATTTTCCTGCCGGTTCTGTCATTCTGGTCATTCTACCGGTCATTCTAATTGAACCGTTTATTTGATTTTTATATAAAACAGGTCCGGCACACTGTTCCCGCCCGGAAAATTCCCTCTTGACAGTTAATTCCTTAAGAAGTATTTTAAATATTATTCCCCTGTAGCTTCACCAATATTACCATCAACTATATTTTTGCAAGATTACACATCTGGAGGGAGAAGATTCTTGTGAAGATACTGCATTTGATATGGGAGCGCATCAGCGGTCCGTTCGTTTCCGGCAACGGGCGTGTTAAATACGCGAAAACATTTCATGAAGAGCTAAACTACCAGTGCAGCAGGATCATCTTCTTCGCCGCGCTTGCAACCTTCGCCTTTATTCCCTATATCTTCATCGACCGCCAGCTTTACCCGGACCAGCCGCTCATTGTAGCGCTCCGGATAGGCTTTTCCTTTATAGGACTCGCAATCCTGATTCTCCAGTTTTTCCGGCGTTTTCATCGTTACAGCCTGCTTTTCCTCATCCTCATAAGTTTCTCCGTGGAGATTGTAACGGCGCTTATCACGGCGCTGACCAACGCCGATGCCGCATATATGGGCGGTTACCTGTTCGTGCTTACGCTGCTGGCCCTGATGCCGATTCCCCGGCGAACAGCCTGGATTATTCTCGCCCTTTCCATTATTTTGTTTTTCACCGCAGGATTCGCGAACGGAATGGTTTTTGACACGGTGCGGTCGCTCTACTGCCTGCAGGACCTTGCGAGCACCGTTGTAATTGTTTCGTGTTTTATTTACCTGCTGGACAGGCTTCGATTCAACAGTTGGGAAAAATCGAAAAAAATCGAGCAGCAGAATGAAGCGCTCAAGTCGGATAAGGAAAAGATCGACGAATTGCTGCACAGCATCGGGATTTCGGAGGCAAAATACCGTCAGCTCTTCGATCAATCGCCTATCGGCATCCTGGTCACAAGCAGAGAAGGAAAATTGTTAACGGCGAACAGGGCGTTGCTGGATGTGCTGAAATACGAATCCGTCGATGCGGTTAACGCAGCGGGTCTTGCGAATCTCTATGCCGATCAGAAGGACCGGGCTGATATCTGGGAAAAGTTAAAAAACGGTCCGGTATCGGGATATAAGACCGTCTTCAGGAGAGCCGACAGCGAGTTGATTTACGTCTCCATCGTCGGCCATCTGGTTTACGACAAGGATGCCGATGCCTTATTATTTGAGGGTACGATAGAGGACATTACTGAGCGTACACTTGCGGAAAAGGCGCTGCGGGAAAGTAAGGAATTCTCCCATCAGCTCATCGCGGCCATGCCGGACATTGTGATCCGTACGGATATGCAGGGTACGATTATCTTCGTCAACGACAAGGGCATTGAATCAAGCGGGTACGCTAAAGAGGAAATCGTCGGCAAAAACATGCTTTCATTTGTCGCCCCCGAGGACCTTGAAAAGGCGGTTCAAAATACAATTCTTATGATTGAGCAGCCTCTCGGTCCCATAGAATACCATCTGCTCATCAGCAACGGGAGAAAGTTGCTGTATGAAGTAAACGGCAGCGTTCTCAAGAATGAAGCCGGTGTTCCCTACGGCCTGGTTTACGTTGTTCGCGACACCACCGAGCGCGTGCAGGCGGCGGAAGCCCTGCAAAAGAGTAAAGACAGATTACGCACAATAATCGATCTCACAAAAGCATCGCTGGTCAGCGTGGACACCTCCGGGCGTCTCAATTACGCCAACGACGCCATGGCCGAGGCTTTGGGATTCAAAACTTCCGCTGAAATCATCGGCAGGCCTTACCTGCATTTTATCCATCCCGAAGACCGCCAGCGGGTGATGAGCACTTACATGCGCCAGGTTGAAACAGGTCAGCCGCCATCCATTATTATGGAATACCGGATCGTCAGCACGAACGGTCAGGTCAAGTGGCTCAGTTTTCTCTCCACCCTGACAATCAAAGACGGCAAGTGCGTCGGCCAGTACGGAGTGGCGCAGGACATCACAGAGCGCAAGATTGCGGAAGAATCGCTGCGGCAGATCGAAGACCGGCTGAGCAAAGTCATCGAGATCACGCACGCTTCGCTTATCAGCACGGACGCAATCGGCCGCATCAACTACGCCAACGACGCCATGGCCGAGGTTTTGGGATACAAAACTCCCGCCGAAATCATGGGCATGTCCTATCTGCATTTCGTTCATCCCGATGACCGCCGGATGCTGCTGGAAAATTTTCAAAAAGAAGTTGATACCCGCCAATCCGCGGGCATCGAGGAATTCCGGATAATCGACGCGAAGGGCAACATCAAATGGGTCAATTTTCTCTCATCTCTGCTGCACAAGGACGGGCAACTGGTCGGACGGATGGGAGTGGCCCGCGACATCACCGAACACAAGCAGGCAGAGGAAGCCCTGCGGGAAAGCAAAGAAAATTATGAATTTCTGGTTAAAAACACCAATGACATAATCTGGGTCTTCGATCTGAAAACCATGGTCTACACTTTCTGCTCAAACGCTATAGAGCGCCTTCTTGGATATACCGTTGAAGAAGCGGCGGGCAGGAAGGTTGAGGACGTCATTGCTCCGGAGCACAGGAAGGCCCTGATGAAAGGCTTCGGAAAAATCGTGGCGGGAAAGAATCCTTCCGAACGGATTGTTATGGAAGTGGAGCATATTGCCAAAGACGGCAGGCGGGTGTGGATGGAAATCAGCGCCGTATTGAAAAGGGACAACCTTGGCAATCCTGTCGCTTTCAATGGCGTTACCCGCGATATCTCCGAGCGGAAAAAAGCGGAAGTGGAATTGAAAGAAGCGAAACGGGCGGCTGACGCGGCCAATCAGGCTAAGAGCATCTTTCTTGCCAATATGTCGCATGAGATACGAACACCCATGAATGCCATCTTGGGATTTGCCCAGCTCATGCAGCGGGACAATAATCTCTCGCCGACATCGCACAAACACCTCAATATCATCAACCGCAGCGGCGAACACCTGCTGGCGCTCATTAACAACATTCTGGAAATGTCGAAAATAGAGGCCGGACGAACGACTCTTGTCCTGAAGACCCTGGATTTACATTCCCTGCTCCATGACATTGAAACGATGTTCCGCATCAGGACCGATGCCAAAAAACTGCGTTTCCTGCTGGAGAAAATCGGAGAAATCCCCCGCTGGGTTATTTCGGACGAAGGGAAGCTCCGTCAGGTACTAATCAACCTTTTGGGAAATGCCGTTAAATTCACCGACGAGGGCAACATCACCCTGCGTATTTGCTCAAAAGCCGAAAAGGCGGATAGTGTAATTCTTCAATTCGAGGTGGAAGATACTGGCCCCGGCATGTCCGATGAGGAAACGGGACGCCTGTTCCAACCTTTTGAACAGAGTCAGGCCGGACTAAAGAGCGGAGGAACCGGCCTTGGTCTGGCATTGAGCCGCGGACTGGTTCAAATCATGGGCGGCTCCATTTCTGTGAAAAGCATGCCGGGAAAAGGAACTTCTTTCCATTTCGAAATACCGGTTCATGAAGGCAAAGAAGAACAAATACAATCAGAAATCAAAAGACGCGTGCTGGGCCTAAAGCCGGATCAGGGCGAGATACGGGTTCTCATCGCTGACGACAGGGAAGCGAACCGTCAGTTTCTTTCGCAGTTGCTCGGACCAGTGGGATTTAAAATACAAGAAGCCGTGAACGGCGAGGAAGCTGTTCGCATGGTCCGCGAATGGAAACCGCAGGTGGTTCTCATGGATATCTCCATGCCCGTCATGGACGGCTATGAAGCCACGCGCATTATCAAGGCGGCGCCGGAACTCAAAAACACGGCGGTCATCGCTGTAACGGCAAGCGCCTTCGAGGAAGACAGACGGAAAATTTTCGCCTCGGGCGTGGACGCCTATCTATCGAAACCGTTCAAGGACGCGGAACTTTTTGAAAATATCGCCAGGCTGACAGGAGTAGACTATCTGTATAAAGAAACCGATGATTCCGGCAAGTCTCAAAAAACGGGAGACGATACAAAGGCGATGCAAAAAATTGTTGAGGTATTGCCTTCCGGCCTTGTCAGCCAGATACGCAATGCAGTTGAGGCCGCCGACATCGACCGGCTTAATGAACTTGTGAAGCAGCTGGCAACAAGCCAGCCGAAACTTGCAAAATGGATACAGAAGATGGCTTTCAGGTATGAATACGAATCATTAATAGAACTTTTTTCTAAAGGTGAATAACATGAATAATGCATGTAAAACCATTTCCACGAGCGGCAATATCATGATTGTCGACGACGTTCCCGCCAACCTTACTCTACTCAGCGGAATGCTGAAGGTGAAAGGCCACAGAGTCAGGCCCGTTCCCAGCGGCAGGCTGGCGCTCAAAGCCATAGAAATCGAACAGCCCGACCTGATTCTTCTGGATATCACCATGCCGGAAATGGACGGTTTTGAAGTATGCAGCCTTCTGAAAAAGGACGTAAGATTTAAAGACATCCCTGTTATTTTCATCAGCGCCCTCACGGAAACACTGGACAAGGTCAAGGCCTTCAGCGTCGGCGGCGTCGACTATGTGACCAAACCTTTCCAGTTTGAAGAAGTTGAGGTACGAGTGGAAACCCATCTCAAGATGCGCCGGTATCAGTCGCATCTTGAGGAACTGGTAGCCCAGCAGGTAGAGGAAATTTCCGCCTCGCAGGTATCGACCATTTTCGCCCTGGCGAAACTTGCGGAATCACGGGATAACGAAACAGGCGAACATCTGGAGCGTGTGCAGATATACTGCAAAATGCTGGCGGAAAAACTTGCAGAGGAGGAACCATACAAAAGCTTTATCAACAACTCCTTCATCAACAACATCTTCAGCGCCAGTCCCCTGCATGACATCGGCAAAGTCGGCATCCCCGACAACATCCTGCTTAAACCCGGGAAGTTCACCCCGAATGAGTTCGACATTATGAAAAAACATTCGCTTATCGGCGCAACCACATTGGAGGCCGTCCGCAATATCTACCAAAAAAACGCTTTGATCAACATGGGCATATCCATTGCGCGAAACCATCATGAATGCTGGGACGGAACCGGCTATCCCGACGGACTAAAGGGAGATGAGATTCCGTTTGCCGCCCGCATAATGGCCATCGCCGATGTTTACGATGCCGTTCGTTCCGCCCGCTGTTACAAAAAGCCGTTTTCTCGCGACAACAGCCGTAAGATTATCGAAAGTGAAAGCGGCGCCAAATTCGATCCCGTTCTGGTAAATACTTTTCTGGAACTGGAAGATGAATTTGACAGAGTAGGACGGGATATGGGGTATGCTTCCTGAAATCTTCACTATTCCATTGACAGGCAAGGCCGCGTTTCCTATACTTCCCCATGCAAAAAAGAAGTTCTTATCATACTGCTAAAACAAAGATAAGACCGTCAGTCTTTAAGAAAAGGAGATAAGTGATGAAAGCTACCTGGGATATCCCAAAGGAAATGCTGGATAACAGAAATCTGTTTAACAATGATTTTTACCAACGCTTTACCCTTCGCAAGGCATCGCAGCCCCTCCGGCTGAATGAAAGCGTGACCAAGGATTACCTGTTCCCAACCTTCTACGGAGATGTGAGCTGCGCCGTAGCCGTATTCATGTGCTCCTATGAAAAAGCTGTTGCCCTCATTGCCGAGCAGTTGAGTCCGGGGATAGTGCCGGTGAGGATGACCAGAGGACGAGCGCTTGTTGCTTTTTCCTGCTATGAGTATAAAAATGTCATGAGCGTGCGGCCTTACAATGAGATTGCCATTGCCATACCTGTAATGGTCGATCCGGCCTGCAATGTCCCTGTCCTGCCAATGATAAGCGATTCATTCAGCCGTTTCGGCTACTATATTGCGGGAATGCCGGTCACCTCGAAGGAAAACACCATCAGGGGCCGCAAGATATGGGGCCTGCCCAAGGTAACGCAGGATATCGATATCTATCGTGAAGACCGCAATTGTATCGTCAAGGCCATGGACAACAAAGGGGATACATATCTCTCTTTAAGTATTCCAACGGATGGCACCCCCACCAAATTTGATGTCTCATCGTTTTTGTATTCACAGCGGGAAGGAAAACTGCTGCAGGGCCGGACTGATTTCCTGGCCACATTCAATGTGAAAAAGAACATGCGGCTCCTGTTCAAGAAAGATGTAAAACCGGAAAGTCCCTGCATTAAACTTGGCGGCACATCCTTCGCGCCTTTATTGAAAAGGCTGGAGATAGAAGAAAGCCCCTTCCAGACCCGCTATGCCGAACACATGTCCGCATGTTTCGACCTGCCCAATGTCCCGGCGCCACAATGGCTTCAGAATCTTCCGGTAAGCAACTACAAGCTGGATGATGAGGCCGGCATGAAATAACCGGATAATGAAATGAATAATAGAAAATCTATGAGCGCTGTAATACGGGTATTTACCACCCTCGGACTTCTCCTTCTCTTAGTCCCATGCATGACGGTTCAGGCACAGGAAAATATTGCCACGTATCCTGTCTTTCCGCCCGGCTATGTTTCCATCAAGGTTTTTGACAATCAATCGCGTTTCGCAGGCCGGATCATACCCGAAAGAAGATATTGGGCTACCATCGACCAAATTCCCGTCTTTCTGCAAAATGCTGTCATAGCCGTTGAAGATTCCCGTTTTTATGAACACGGGGGGATCGACCTGCGCGGTATAACAAGAGCGCTGGTAAAGGACGTGAGCAAAATGAAAATGGCCGAGGGGGGATCGACCATTACCCAGCAGTTGATCAAAAACAAATATTTTTCTGACCAAAAAACCTTTAAACGGAAAATCAATGAAAGCATCATGGCCATCGAATATGAACGTAAATACACTAAAAAACAGATTCTTGAGATGTATTTTAACGAAATCTACTTCGGGAACGGGGTTTGGGGCATCGTCCAGGCAGCCCGTCTTTATTTCGATAAGTACCCGCAGGAATTAACCGACAACGAGTGTGCCTTGCTGGCCGGAGTTCCCAAAGCGCCTTCTCGTTACAACCCCCTGGGAAAAGACGCAAACATCCGCAATCGGAGGAACCTTGTACTCAAGCGCATGGCGGAACTCAAAATGATTAACCCCCGCCAGCTAAAAATGATGCGAAGCCAGCACGTAGCGGTGGTTCAACCCGCTGCCGCCCCGTACTACATGTCCCATATTCGCACTAAATTGATCGAACGGTATGGAGAGGAAATAATAGAAAAAGGCGGATTGGAAGTCACCTCTGCCATGGATTTGAATCTGCAAAGTCTTGCGGAAAAGGTTCTGCGTGAGGGCATCGGACGGATTTCCCCTCAGCTCCAGGGTTCACTGTTATCCATGGATCCCCTTACCGGAGATATTCTGGCAGTGGCAGGCGGAACAGATTTCAAACAGAGTTCGTATAACCGCGCTTTTTTTGCCAAACGACAGCCCGGCTCAACCATCAAGCCTCTTATTTATGCCGCGGCGCTGGACAAAGGAATTACTGCCGGGAGTATCTGGAATGACACCCCCGTCGCCTACTCCCGAAACGAGCATCAGACCTGGAATCCACAGAATTACGGAAATGAGCATTACGGGAATCTTTCTCTGAGACAGGCGCTGGCTCACTCAAACAACATCATCACCATCAAACTGCTGGAAACCATCGGAGTCCCCCGTTTCGTTGAATTTGCCGGAACTCTGGGTCTCTCCCTGCGGCCGCAAAACGATCTCACCCTCGCCCTGGGAACCGACGATGTCACCCTTAGCGAACTGATGCTGGCATATGCCCCTCTGGCTAACGGCGGAGCCCTGCCGCAACCCAGAACCATTATTCGTATTTATGACCATTACCGGAATGACTGGACAAATTTTCCTCCTGTTTCCAACCCGGCCATTTCTCCGGCTGTCGCATATATAACAACGTCCATGCTCAGGGACGTTCTGACCTACGGCACGGCAAAATCACTTCACCGTTTCAGCCAGGAACGGCCTGCTGCCGGGAAAACCGGAACCACCGATGATTACCGCGATGCCTGGTTTATCGGTTACACACCTCAAATGATTACCGGCGTATGGGCCGGTTACGACCAACCAAAACCCATGGGAAGAGGTTTCACCGGCGGAGCAATCTGCGCGCCCATCTGGGAACGTTTCATGCGACAGGCTCTTGCCGTCAAACCGGCAGTGGAATTTTCCAAACCTGAATCGGTTGTATCTGTTCAGATCGATCCGGTGACGGGTGATTTGGCCTCTCCGGCCTGTCCGAAAAAACGGGAAGAATTCTATATCGCGGGGAGCCAACCGACCGCATACTGTCCGAATCACGGGGGATCAGCTATTGCTCCCGCATTACCGGCATCTGTCGCGCCTTCGGCTAACACCCCTTCCCTTCCGGTCCATTAAAAACGTAGTCCGGGTTTTCAGACCCGCATAACAGGCGCAGCTAAAGCTACGCACTACGAAACAAAAAATGTAGTTGCAAGGAACGGTTTCAAACCGTTCCTTGTCTTTGCGAGTTCACGACAGTGAACGTGGCAATCTCATAGAATCTTGCAAACATGGGATTGCCACGTCGCGCAAGGCGCTCCTCGCAATGACGTTCCAACTGAGTCCCTATTTACTTAACACTTAAAACCATTCACTTTTCACCCTTCACCATTAAAACGTAGTTTCGGGCCTTTATGCCCTTTTTTACTTAACACTTAAAACTTAAATCTTAATACTTGATTTCTATTCACTATTCCATTGACATGCAGGGTCGCGTTTCCTATACTTCCCCACACAAAAAAAGTTCTTATCAAAAATAAATGTCTTGAACAGGAATATTGAAGGATGGTTTTAATGATGAAGAAAATACTTGCAGTACTTGCCATTGTGCTTTTAACAGCTTCATGGTCCTTTGCCGCAGAAGATAATTTCTCAAAAATTGATAAAGATAAAGACGGCAAAATCAGCAAACAGGAATACATGAAAGCGGTTGACGAAACATTTAGTAAAATTGATAAAAACAAAGACGGCGTCATAAGCCGGGAAGAAATAAAGGCAGTTGCCAAAATTGACGCCGATAAATTCTTCAAAGAAAACGATGCGAACAAAGACGGCAAAATTACCAAATTAGAGTTCGAGAAGTCCGCCGAAAAAACATTCACCTACGGGGATGAAAACAAAGACGGTTACATAGATAAGAAGGAGTGGTTATATGGCCACTTTACGCAATCTTCAATGTTTATCCTTTATAGATTTTAATCCGGTTATAAATTTGTCTGTGCGAGTCCCGATTTATCGGGAATCGACTATTCACCATTCCCTATTCACCATTCACTTTTCACATTTCACCATTTATCATTTCTATTGACATGCAAATTAAAATTGTTATATTTCTCACTCCTAGAAGTAATGTCTTACCAAGTTTCAGAATCACAGAACAAAAAGATGCATTATACATATTATTTTGTAAAATAATTTCCCAATAAGCGCGTACTATAAATGACACTCAAAGAGGTTATATCTAAGGAAGACATAAAGTTTGTCAAGACTCTCATGAGGGCGAATAGCGATGCAGTTGGGTTTATTCCAACAGAAGGAATTAAAACCATTGCTTCTAAAGGTGGCCTTATGATTCTATGTAAAAGAAATACTAGAGTTGGTTATCTTTTATCCGGTCCCATAAAATCTAACGAGGACGTTACAATGTATCAAGCATGCATCAATAGCGATTTTCGCAGAACCGGTGCAGGAAAAGATCTATTTATTAAATTCATGACACGTGCAGCCTCTTTAAATGCAAAAGGAATCAAATTAAGATGTGCAAGTAACCTTGGTGCAAATAGGTTCTGGCAGGTGCTGGGTTTCAACCTTATTTCCACCCACAAACCTTCAAACCGTAGAAAAAGGGCCATCAACACTTATTACTTAATAATGAGATGCGAAAGCTCGAAAATGCAACTTGAACCGATTAAAAGCTAGGAGAGTTAGATATGGATCAAGTAAGAAAATATGTTGCCAAACAAATTAAACTTGCTGACAAATTCTTTGATTTTGTTTTATCTGGCAAGAAAACTTCCACTATCAGATACGGCTTAGTTTTCTTTACAGATGATCGTCTAATACTTCTCTCTAACAAGAGGTCCCTATCAATAAGGTTACTTAAAGTTGATTACAGCAAAACATTTGGCGAACTCAATGATGAGGACGCTTATCGAGATGGGTTTAGCACTCTTGATGAATTAAAAATAGAACTTAAGCGTTTTTATGGCGACATTCCGCCTGACTATCCGATTACTATTATTCATTTCAAAATGGAGAAGTAAATATGTCTGTAGAAATCATCTATACAAATTTCGCAGTCAGTAAAGAAAGTGATTCAATTCTTACCAAAAAATTAATGGCAAGAGATGCAAGTTGGGGGACACATATCATTACACTTGCAGCGGCAGAAGCAACATGCGGTGCGAAGTCACATGACCATTGGATTACTACAGAACCAACGATTACAAACAAAGGTACGGGGAAAGCAGACGACAGTCATTTCTCACTTACATTTCCCGATACTAATTTCGATTTTTCCAGAGAATCCGTAGACCATTTCATTGGCACTGTCGCAGGCGACATCGTTCTCAACCCAAGTATCGACTCAATTGAAGTTAGGGATTTTAACTTTACCAACCCGAAGCTTTACGATGCATTTCCTGGCCCCAATATAGGAATAGATACCTTGTACTCCGGCTTCCTACCAACCCTTAATGGTGTAATGCGACCCATCGTTGCGTTTACCGTAAAACCTCGCTTTGGTATAACGATTGATGATCTATCCAAGATGTATCAAGCAGCAAGTGATGCAGGTATTGATATCATCGAGGATGATGAACGTTTGATTGATCCACCCAGTTGCAGATTCGATGAAAGAGTGAGAAAACTCGGTGTAATGCAAAAAAAGATTGATACAGTCTACTCTGTAAATATTACTGGTGATAGTCAGGATGCACTTAAAAAACTAGACCATTGCGCTGATCAAGGTATTAAGATGGTAAAATTAGATGTGTTGGTTTCCGGTTTTGAAACCCTTCGCAAAGTTGCCAAACGCATTAAAGAAAATTATAATTCCCAAATTGCTATTACTGTTTATCCTGATGCCTATGGTGCCTACAGAAAGTTGAGTCGAGAATTTATTCTCAAGTTGTCTAGATTATGCGGTGCCGATATAATTTATGCTGGTTCTCCCAACTGGGCTAGGTATGAAAAAGAAGGAGGAAATCTTCGCGATGCTATAGAACCTGTTTTTCAAAGGCACAGGCTCCTATCTGATAATATTGAGTCTGTTCCACGTATAAAATCAACCTTATGCACAATAACGAATGATCAGCATCCATCACGTGCGGAAATGCTCACCGCATACTTCAGGAAAAACAAGGATGATCATTACCAGTATGCTTTTTTTGTCGGTGGTGGAATAAGCGGGTTCCCTGCAGATATAAAAATTGCTGGACGTACATGGATAGATTGTATTAGTCATGCGGCCACACAGGACATAAATAATTATGTTAACTATGACCTTTCAAAATATGAGGAACAAATGAAGAAGATCAATTGGCATCGGATTGATGTGCAGAAAGGATTAAATGACTAAGTACGTGTGTACCATTATTCAAATAGATTTTAGTCTTTTTTGTAAGATTTCTGGAGCGGTCATCGTACCCAGTCTCTTAAGTCTGTTCTTCAAAGATCTGCCCACTCGATTTGACGAATATAAAAATAAAATAAAAGCGTTAGCTGGATCAGACCCTGAAACAGGTATCCCTTATACGCTGTCACGACGCCAGAAAAAACTCATGAAATACAATCTTCCCGCACGCTTGATATGCCTCGTTATGTGCCCAATTGCTTCATTGCTTGCGATTATTATATATTTTATTTGTGACAAAATTCCTCGGTTTTCTAATTCGATTTGCTATGACTGTGTAGTTTCTATTTTAACAGTTGTGGGCCTTTTACCAGTTGTTATTTCAATCTGGCTGGCATCAAACATTCTTATTCATTTGGTTAGATTATACCGTGAGGCGTCATGAATTTAGCAAGAACTTCTTCTTATACATCTGCTTTTTAAAAGTTTTATTCCGTAATTTTGCAACGTTTGTAATATTAGCACTGATCCTTGTAAACAATGTTATGAAATAAGGAGAAATAAAAAGGAGAAATAAAACTGAACATTATAGAAATTAGTCAAATCATTACGCTTGTGGCCGCTTTCGTAGGTATGGGCCTTGGTATCTACAACTTTTGGATAGAAAGATCTAAAAGAAAAGTAAAAGTCCTTGTCAAACCAAAATCGGTTATTAGTAGGTTAAGAGATACAGAAACGGGAGCCGCAGGAGTTTTGACATCCATAAATGAGTTTTGCACAGAGCCTCTCGATTCATATTTCGCTATTGAAATAGTGAATCTTAGCACTTTTCCAGTGACAATTGACAACGTCGGCTTTGAAATCATCAAGAATGACAAGCGAATGTCGCTTGTTCAGCCGATTCTTATGGATGACGGCAAATGGCCGAGAAGACTTGATCAAAGAGAAGCCGTAACAGTATATGGTTCTCTTCCCTATCTTCTTAATGCTTCAGGCACATGCAAAATCAAGAATGCATTCATCGAAACATCTTGTGGAACTATTTGTAGAGGTACGTCCGGAGCATTGAAGGGTTTGATTCGGTTCGCAAATCAACTTCAACAAAAAAGCATTACATAACAAGTCAATCCAGCCGATCGCTGCGCCGACTGATTTTTCGTTTTACACGAAAATAAAAAGGAGGTTGCCATGGTAAAAGTTTCGAAGAATGGACAAGGCAAAACCTTATATATCGAAATTAGCTTATATCCTTGTGGCAATGCCGACCCAACAAAAAATCTAACAATATCCTGTCCAGATAATGACACGCAATTCAAAACCACATTAAGTGATCACGGATTAAGAAAATTAAGAGACATGATGCTTTCATTTTATGCGGTGCATGTATTAAGCAAACAATAGGGAAATTTGGGACAACGCCCTATTTTCTTTCGTCCACGAATATCATTTTATGATATCTTCAGCCAAGTCAAAAACGGTCTGTTGCCCAAATACCTTTTGCAAAGATTATAAAGAGGGGATATAAAAATAGCAACACATACTTGGAGAGCAACCGCCATGATGGGTCACCAGCCAGATGCACAGCCGAA
>Ga0153915_10000392_pt1 | contig 40322 bp, 34 predicted proteins | sample Opewatmetagenome_2_FD_107003 | JGI IMG/M metagenome (GOLD analysis project Ga0153915, IMG submission 107003) | Freshwater wetland microbial communities from Ohio, USA - Open water 3 Core 3 Depth 3 metaG | ecosystem: Environmental > Aquatic > Freshwater > Wetlands | place: USA: Ohio, Lake Erie...
CCTTAATTTAAAAATAGATATTATAGTATGAAACGAGCATGCCTGTACCAGGCACCCAAGCAGATGATAATCGGCATGCGGCGTTCCATCTGGCCTTAAACAAAAAATATTATCAGATGAAAACCACTAAACCAGCCTCAGATGATTCAGGAATTCAACCTCCGCCTTCTTCCCGAACAGGCAGCCAGCGAGCAAGCCATCAGGCTGTATCTGGTGCAGGAAAAAGGACTGTCCCTTTCCTGCATTAGCGGGTTGCGGGTACTTCGTCGTTCCATAGACGCCCGTCAACGCATCATTTTTGTCAATCTGAAGGTACGGGTCTATCTAAACGAATCGCCTGACGAAGCGTTGTTTCCAATCATCAACTATCCGGATGTCTCCTCAAAACCAACTGTCATCGTTGTTGGTGCCGGACCTGGCGGATTGTTTGCAGCGTTGCGCCTCATCGAACTGGGCATAAGACCTGTCGTGGTCGAACGGGGCAAATCCGTGCATGAACGCCGAAAGGATATTGCCCTCATTTCCCGAGACCACGTGGTCGATTCAGAATCAAACTATTGCTTCGGTGAAGGCGGAGCCGGTGCCTTTTCGGACGGCAAACTCTACACCCGCAGCAAGAAACGGGGCAACGTGGAAAAAATATTGCAGGTTTTCTGCCAGTTCGGAGCCAGCTCTTCCATTCTTGTTGATGCTCACCCGCACATTGGCACCGACAAATTACCGGCCATTATCGAGCACATGCGTGAGCAAATTCGTTCCTGCGGCGGAGAAATGCACTTTGAAACCCGGATGGATGACCTGATTCTACATAAGGGAACCGTAGCCGGCATACGCACGTCAACCGGCAAAGAATTACACGGGCCCGTCATTCTGGCTACCGGTCATTCAGCCCGCGACGTTTATCGGCTTTTGTACGCCAAAGGCATCCGCACTGAAGCCAAATCACTGGCTCTCGGCGTCCGTCTGGAACATCCGCAGGTGCTCATCGATCAGCTTCAATACCATTCTCCCAAAGGCCGTGGCGACTACCTGCCTCCCGCCGAATACAGCCTGGTAACTCAGGTGCAAAACCGTGGTGTCTATTCGTTCTGTATGTGCCCGGGTGGTTTTGTCGTACCCGCCGCCACCGGCCCCAACCAGGTTGTTGTCAACGGGATGTCTCCCTCTAACCGTGGTTCCCGCTGGGCGAATGCCGGATTGGTGGTGGAATTTCATCCGGAGGATGTGACGAAAGAGATGCTCATTCCAGATTCCGGGATGCAGGCACCTGAATTATCCCTGATGCATCTGCAAGAGCAACTGGAATATAGATGTTTCATCCAGGGCGGTTCCAGCCAAACCGCCCCCGTGCAACGTATGGATGATTTTACCCACAGCCGTTTATCCCAAACACTCCCGCCAAGTTCTTACATACCTGGCATTACCTGTTCTCCATTGCACGAATGGCTCCCCTCAGGCATCACCCGACGCTTACAGGAAGGCTTCCGCATCTTCGACCGCAATAACAAAGGCTTCCTCACCAACGAGGCCCTGCTCTTAGGTGTCGAAACCCGCACTTCCTCGCCCGTCCGCATTCTTCGCAATCCCTTAACCCTGGCTCACACCGACATCCACGGTCTCTACCCCTGTGGTGAAGGCGCCGGTTACGCTGGCGGTATCATCAGCGCTGCCATCGACGGAGAACGATGTGCAGAGAGTCTGGCCGAGATTTTACCATTTATCCGGTGATGATCACTATTTTTCAATAATTATTCGTTATTTGGTACCAAAAATCAGCCTTAACACATGAGACATACCAGACATTTCAGCAGCGGAAAAATTGTCATTCATTGGTTGTTCGTTAGTTGCCTTACCAGTCTTTTTGTTCAGACCGCCTGTTCCCAATCCCCAACCGACCTCAATGCCTGGCTCCGCCGCATCGCCCAGTTCGGGTCAGTTTATCCGCAGGAGAACGTGTATATGCAGCTGGATAACAGCAGCTATTTTGCGGGTGAGACCATTTACTTCAAAGCATGGCTAACTAGAGCCGACAACAGGGAACCAAGTGAGATCAGCAAAGTTTTGTATGTGGATTTGATTGCTCCAAACGGAACCATTGTTGATAGCCGGAAATTTAAAATTGAATATGCAACAGCAATAGGCAGTCTGGCACTGTACGATACCCTTTCGGCGGCAGAATACCGTCTGAGAGCCTATACACGCTGGCAGCAAAATTTTACAGCCGACAACCTGTTTTGCCGGGTTATACCCATATACAATGTTGGAAAAATCTATAGCCTTAATTTCAGCCAGAAATTCCTCCCAGGGAAAGAAATGGATACACTAAACCTGAAGGTGGCATTGAACGACAAGGCCAGAGTACCCTTGAAAAACACGGAACTCTCCCTGAAATTTTCGACTTCCGGTTTCAAATGGGAAACACAGGCAGCTGTCACCGATGAGAAAGGCATGGCGGATATGCAGTTTATACTGCCAACAGCCGATAAAGGTAGAACGGCTTATATTACAGCTATCTACAAAGAAGGTTTTAGAGATTGGATTGAAACTGTCAATATCCCGCTGATGCCAGAAGCCCTATCGGTCCAGTTTATGCCAGAGGGCGGTGATTGTATCATTGGTTTAGACAACCATATTGCCTTCAAGGCTGTGGATGAAAGCAACCTGCCAGCAGATATTCAAGGCATTGTGTTGGAAAACGGTACAACACCCCTCCTTACTTTTTCCAGCGAACATCAGGGAATGGGTAGCTTCCACCTCACACCAAAAAAAGGCAGCACGTATTCGACACTTGTTTGGTTCGACAAAAACGGGAATGCTGAAAAACCAGCTAATAACACCCTTCAGCTAAAAGAGCTTTCAGGCCGGAAATGCTGGTGCTTCAACCTGCCTGAAACCAAGTCCTCCGGATACACGCTGCAGTGCCTGCGGCCTGATAAAGATATAATGGAAATCTTTCTCCGACGAACGCCAGGAATGCCTGAAGAAGAGTTGGGCCTGCTCATTCAGCAGGGAGGCCAGCTTCGGTTGTTCAATCAAATCGTTGTCAACTCCGACAGTTTATACCTTTATTTACCGTTGAAGCGATTAATGGCCGGTATCAACCAGCTTACGTTATACAAGGCATCCGGAGAACCAGTTGCTGAACGGCTCATCTCCGTCCTGCACCCCTCACAAAACCTGAATCTGGCAATCCGAACAAATAAATTCATTTACGAAAAACAAGAACCCATTATCAGTACATTGAGTGCTACTGACACTGCCGGCAATCCTGTTGCCGGCGAATTTACCCTTGCTGTTAACGATATAACGAACGAAGAAGGTCCTTCACCTTATAATGAGACATTGCTTTCCAGTCTCTTCCTGACATCCGACCTGAAAGGACCTGTTCAACATCCAGGCTACTACATCCAGCCCGGCCACGAACGTGCTGCCGACCTGCTTATGCTGACACAGGGCTGGAGACGGTATGTCTGGAAAAAACAGACAGGCCAGGAACTGCAAAAGATCGCCTATCCAGCCGAAAAAGGCATTATCATCAGCGGATCTGTCATCAGTCTGATCCGGCGAAAACCCGTCGGCGATTACGAACTGACATTATTGCTTCATCAAGACAGTTCGTTGTATGCCGATGTCACGTATACTGATTCTCTTGGAGGTTTTCAATTTGTCTGCGATTTCTACGGCAAACGGGACCTGCAATTGCAAACCCGCAAAAAAGAAACGAAAAAAGAAACCCGTATCCTGCTTGACCGGGAATCAGCTCCAACCGAAAGCATGTTGTTTGCCAAAAGTAATCCGTGGCCTGAGTACAAAAAAAATATCGAAAATCCGGCAAATCTGACAGACTCTCTTTCCCCCAAAAAAAGAAAAAAATCAATTACCGAAGATCAACAATTGCCTGAAGTTACCGTGACCGCAAAAAGTTTTCATCAACAAGTTGTCGAAAAAGCCGTTTATTCCTTCAATGCCGAGAAAGTACGGGACGACTTGCGCGACAGGGGCAAAGGAGGCTTCGAGACTGATCTGAAAACAGGATTGTATGAAATGCTTTGCGAACAGGACACGGTTCATTGGTTGAGATCCATGAAAACAGAAAAAAACCAACTAAAAGATGTACTCAGTTACAAAGGCAAACCCATCATATTGGTCAACGCCAGCTGGAGCCAAAACGAACAAAACGAGGTTGTCCCGTTGGATAGCGAAGAGGGCTTTTCTTCCCCTATCGATGGAGGCTACACCAGCAACGATATCGAAAAAGTGCTGGTTGTCGAAGATCGTCAGACACTCAGGGAGTACGGCGATTTCGCCGGCAATTGCAGCGCTGTCGTCTTTTACTACCTTTACGAAGACGGCCGTAAACGGCGAGAACCCATCGGCATCCGTAATACCACATTTGAAGGTTATTCCCTCGTGAAAGAATTTTACAGCCCCGACTACAGTCAACTTGGCAGCATTCCTGATCCGGATCGCCGTCGCACACTATACTGGAACCCTTCTGTCCGAACCGATTCGACCGGAACGGCTACCGTAAAATTCTATAATAACGACACAGCAAAACAACTGGTTTTTACAAGTGAAGGTTTTTCAGAAAAGGCAACACCGGGAAGCAATCGTATTTTTTTAAGAAAACCGTAAACAATTTTAAAAAAAAATCATCTTAGAAAAGATAGAAAAAAAGAAATCAAATCATACTTACGACCTTTTTTTTTCGTTATAACGTTTAATTATTCCGTACTCCTAAAACTACACTATCATGGACAGAGTCTTGATACTGCCTCCGGAAACAATGGGTAACCACTTCATCACACCGGGCTATCTTCCTAAAGGACAGGATGAAAATTACCTAAGATACTCCCAGCAGCCCGATCAGAAAAACGGATGGAGGCACTTGCATTCCGATGAGGTTGAACGACTGGTCAAAAATGACAATACAGCCTACAATTGGGATGATATTCTGGTAACGGACCTGTTTGATCCAAAAATGATCAAAAACAACCAATTTTTTGGTATGATTCGTATAGGTAGCGTCCGCAATGTTATCCTGCAACACCATGACCTCAGAGTGCCTGCCGGTATATCGAACAGTCTGATTATTTCCTGCGATATCGGCGATGACGTGGCTATACATGATGTGCATTACCTGGCCCATTACATCATTGGTGACAATTCCATCCTGTTCAATATCAAGGAAATGAATACCACAGACCATGCCAAATTCGGCAATGGCATTGTTAAGGAGGGTGAATCTGAAAACGTCCGGACCTGGCTGGAGTTGATGAACGAAACAGGTTGCCGTAAAGTGTTGCCTTTTGATGGTATGATTACAGCCGACGCCTACCTTTGGGCCAAATACATTGATGACCAACCCCTTCAGGATAATCTTAAACGCATTACGCAGAAAAGTACGGACAACCGCCGTGGTTACTACGGCACGACCGGAAAATGCTGTGTTATTAAGAACGCCAGCATAATCAAGGATGTCAAAATCGGTTCCCATTGCTATATCAAAGGCGCCAATAAACTGAAAAACATCACTATTAATTCTTCAGAAGAAGAGCCCACCCAGATTGGCGAAGGCACTATCATTGTCAATGGCATCGTCGGATATGGCTGTCATATTTTTTATAATTGCATCGCTGTCCGGTTCATTCTGGGCAACAATTCAAACCTGAAATACGGTGCACGTCTGATTAACTCCTTCCTTGGTGACAACTCAACTATTTCCTGTTGCGAAGTACTGAACAACCTGATTTTTCCGGCTCACGAACAGCACCACAACAATTCGTTCCTGGTAGCTGCTGTTGTAATGGGACAAAGCAACTTGGCTGCCGGCGCCACCATGGGTTCCAATCACAATAGCCGTTCCAATGATAATGAAATTCAGGCGGGACGTGGTTTTTGGCCAGGCTTGTGTACCAGTGTCAAACATTCCTGCCGGTTTGCATCTTTTACGTTGCTTACCAAAGCTGACTATCCGTCTGAAATGGACATTCAACTACCTTTCTCCCTCCTAAGCAATAACGTTTCAAAGGACAGGCTCGAAATAATACCGGCATTCTGGTGGCTATACAATATGTACGCTCTTGCCAGGAATTCCTCCAAATATCAACAACGAGACAAGCGGTTACATAAAAACCAGCACATCGAATTCGATGCCTTCGCTCCTGATACTGCTGAAGAAATTATTCGCAGCCTCCGCCTGCTGGAAATATGGACAGCCAAAGCCAGTTTGCGCAAACAAGGGCTTTCTTTCGAAGACAAAAAACCGGAAGAACTGGTGAAGCTGGGCAAAGAAGTACTTTCAGGCACATTCGCCGATGTTGAAAGCCTTGAGATTCTTGGAGAAAACATGGAAAAAGGCAATCGTAAAACGGTTATTTTAAAAGCCTGGAAAGCGTGGCGAGGATACTACGACATGCTATACCACTACGCCATGAAAAACCTGATTGCCTATATGGAGACCCATCCTGAAGCCACATTGTCCTCCATGCACGCTGATCTGAAAGGTAAACGCCAATCCCACTGGGTCAACCTGGGTGGTCAACTTATGTTGCAAAAAGACCTCGACAAACTCCGTTCCAATATAGGTCAGGGTAAACTTGACAGTTGGAAGGACATCCATAACCGCTACGACAAATTATGGGAATCCTATCCACGAGACAAACAAAAACATGCCTACGCGATCTTATGCGAACTGCTTGGTACCAACCAGCTAACAGCTGAACAGTGGAGGATATCCCTCGACAAAGCACTGGTTATCCAACAGTTCATTTGCGACCAGGTATACAATTCCCGTCAGAAAGATTATGACAGCTATTTCCGCCAGATTACTTTCAGGAACGAAGACGAGATGATAGCCGCGGTCGGAACCATTGATGACAACAGTTTCATTGTCCAGGTCCGAAAAGAGATCGAAGACTTTAAAAAGAAAGTGATCCTTTTGAAAGAAATTTACTAATTATAAATCTATTAAAAAAAACATGTATGAATTTAATCGAATCCAAATACGCAAAGTATGCCTTGGTTCAGGAAATGATGCAGACCATACAAACAGTGGAAAAATTCGATCCGTCACAAACCAAAGACGTGGCTAAAGCCATTAAAAAGGCAGGACGCCTGTTTTTGACCGGTGAGGGATCCAGTCGCATATTCCCTGCAAAAAACGCCATCCGTAAATCCATAACATGGGGCATGAATCTTTCCATCGCTACTGACGGTTCCCGGCAAAGTGCACAATACGATTTGTCAAAGTTTGCCGTTTTTTGTGCTTCCAATTCCGGTCGCACCAAAGAAGTGGTTCTGCTGGCTAAAAAACTTGGTGAAATCGGCAACAAGAATCGTTATGGTTTGACCGCCAACCAATACACCATGCTTGAAAAAGAATGCAAAAAAACCTGGGTACTCAACTGTGGTTGGGAACAAGCCGTTGCCGCCACCAAGAGTGTCATCGAACAGACGTTGTTTTATGAATCCATTCTATGGAATATTCAGCGTAAAGATAAATCAGCCGAACTGGCAAAATTGCCTGGTCTGATTGAACAAGCCCTGACACTATCTATTCCTCAGGAAATAACCGATTGGGCTGCCAAGGCACCCACCATTTATTTTGCCGGTTACAACGATGGTGTTGCCGAAGAGCTCACCCTGAAGACCAATGAAATTACGCGTAAGAAATCCGATTTTCTGGAAGGCACTTATGCCGTCCATGGCATTGAAGAAGTAATGGATCCCAGCGACATCGTATTCGTGATTGATCCGATAGAAGAAGAAATCCAGAAATTTCAGGAAGTACTGGCTCAAGGAGTCGGTTTGAAAATCGTCGCCATCGCTGATCGTGATACACCTTTCACTACCATCCGTGTTCCCGATGCCGGTGAACTGAAACCTTACGTATTCCTCTGTGCCGGGTGGAACCTGCTCGTTGAAATCGGCCTGGCCAAAGGCATCAACCTTGACAAACCAGAACGAGCCCGCAAAGTAGGTAATGAGCTGATCGTGTAGGCTCTTTTTCTCTTCTATAGCAAAGCCCCGTACGTTTCGTCCGGGGCTTTTTCATCACTTCACCGATATATTTTGACTATTCACCGATAAATACCAGCTGAAAACCATTACCAGAAATTCTAAGGGGTACATAGTTTGATGATGACAATAATGGTTTATATTTGATCACTCACATTCATCAAATAATCAAAAAAATGATCATATGAAACGAAACACATGTTTTATTAGTTGCTTAGTCTTGTCAGGTATTTTCCTGATGACTGGCCAGATGGTTGCTCAGACAAAACCCGAAGTCTGGAATCTGAAAACCTGCCTGGAATACGCCCGCAAAAACAACATCCAGATTCAGAAGGCAAAAATTTCCACGCAGGAAAGTATCATCGACTTGCAACAAAGTAAGGAAGCGTTGTTGCCAAACCTGAATGCTGGTAGCAGCCTCGGTTTATCCTACGGAAAAGCCCAGGATGATGCGACCAAGGATTTTGTCAATACGGCCTCACTTACGAGCAATTACTCACTCTCTGCAGGTATGACTTTGTTTGATGGGTTGAGCAGTTACAAAACCATCAAACAAAACAAACTACAAACCAAGGTTTCCGAATTCACGGCCAAAGAAACTGAAAACAGCATCATTATTTCAATCACTCAGGCCTATTTACAGCTGCTTTACGCCAAGGATAATCTTGAAATGGCCAAAGAAACCGCTGAAACATCCAAAGCCCAATTAGCTATGAGTGAAAACCTACTAAAAGCAGAACACATCGCCAGGGCCGATTACAGCCAGGTTAAGGCTCAATACAGCAGCGACCTTTATAATGTAGTTACGGCTCAGAACACACTTGAGACACAGAGACTCACGCTCAAGCAGCTGTTGGAATTAGACATCATGGACAATTTTGAGATCAATATGCCAACCATTAGTGACGACGATGTATTAAAGCCGTTACCATCTAAAACAGATGTTTATCAGACGGCCTTAATTGTTATGCCCGAAGTCCAAAGCAGCAGTCTTTCTGTCGATGTGGCTAACCTTAGCATTGAAAAAGCCAAGGCTTCTTACCTGCCAAGCCTGTCCTTTTCCGCTGGACTTGAGACTGGCAACAACGCCAACTCAACCGGAACCTATCTGGATCAGCTATCCGACAATATCGGACAATCAGTCGGTTTAAGCCTCAGTATACCCATCTACAGCAGAGGTTCCACAAAAGCCTCTGTCCAGAAAGCTAAACTTAGTTTGGAATCGGCCAAGCTGGATTACACCAACACCCAGAAAGACCTGCTGAAAACCATCGAGTCGCTCTATCAGGATGCTGTTTCCGCTCAAAGTAACTATGTCGCTGCCAAGGAACAACTGGTTGCTGCCGAAGAAAGCTTCCGGCTTACAGAAGAACAATACAGCCTCGGCATGAAAAACACGGTAGAGTTGCTTACTGAAAAAGACAGTTACCTGCAGGCACAGCAATCTCTGCTGCAAGCCAAATACGGAGCCGTACTCAGTCAGAAACTATTGAACTTCTACCAGAATATCCCCATCGAATTATAATTATAATACATACCCCAATGAACAAAAAACTCAGTATCGTATTGATAGCCGTCGTGGTCATCGCCGCCGGCTTTTGCACCTGGAAATTCCTCCAAAAGAAAGAGTCCAAAGGGACACTTGGCATATTAACTGAAGTGGCCGGAATCGGAGACATTCTGACGACTGTGACAGCTACCGGAACTGTTGAGCCCCTGGTTACGGTCGAAGTCGGTACACAGGTCTCCGGCGAAATTGCCAAAGTCTATGTCGACTATAGCTCCGTAGTCAAAAAGGGTCAGTTACTCGCAGAGCTTGACAAATCTACCCTGCAGGCTACTCTTATCTCTTCACAAGCCAGTTATGAATCAGCCAAAAACGAATTGACTTATCAGGAAAGCAACTACAACCGGATCAAACAACTCTATGAATCTCAATCGGTCAGCAAAACAGATTACGAAACAGCCCTGTATCAGTACAATGCTGCCAAGCATTCATTTACCAGAGCCGAACAGGATTTGGAAAAAGCCCAGACCAATCTTCGGTATGCCTATATCTATTCTCCCATCGACGGCGTTGTTTTATCACGGGCCGTGGATGAAGGTCAGACAGTGGCTGCCAGCTTCAGTACACCAACCATGTTCACCATTGCCAAAGATCTCAAACAAATGAGGGTCATTGCCGATGTGGACGAAGCAGATATTGGTTCTGTCAAGGTTGGCCAGAACGTCATGTTCACGGTTGACGCTTTTCCGGAAGATGAATTCACCGGCAAAGTGACAATGATCCGTCTGGAGGCTCAGGTTTCGTCCAACGTGGTCACCTATGAAGTCGTCATCGAAGCTCCGAATCCCGATCTGAAACTATTGCCAGGTCTAACGGCCAGCGTCAATATCTATACAAACGAACGCCGTAATGTATTGGTCATTCCAAGCAAGGCTCAACGTGTTCAGCCAACGGTCGACATGCTGACTGAACTGAACGGACCTCAAGAAAAACAATCCAGCGAACAAGTTGAAAAACAATCCAGTGAACAAGTTGAAAAACAATCTGTTGAACCCAAGAAGCAAACATTCGGACCAGATGTTCCTGAAGGACAACCCAACCAACGCCATATCTGGATAAAGAATGATGACGGCAGCATCGCTCAACGTACCATTACCATCGGTGTCACCGACGGTGTTTCCACCGAAGTGCTGGATGGGCTGAAGGAAGGTGAAGCAGTTGTCACTGAACTGTCCATGTCTGTTGTGGCTACTACCGAACAAAAAAGTTCACAAGAAGCGACCAGTCCTTTCATGCCTCAGCGTCCAGGACAAAAAACAACAAAAAAATGAACAAGGAAATCATACGCATTGACAACCTCTCCCGCAACTTCATCGTGGGAGAAGAGACGGTCCATGCTCTGCGCGGTGTACACTTCTCGATCGAAGCCGGCGAATTCGTGACCATCATGGGAACGAGCGGCTCGGGCAAGTCCACCCTGCTTAACCTGCTGGGATGCCTGGATACCCCAACGACCGGCGATTACTACCTGGACGGCATTTCCGTCAAACTGATGAACAAGGATCAGCGGGCAGAACTCAGGAATATGAAAATCGGTTTTGTCTTCCAATCGTACAATTTGCTGCCAAAGACAACCGCCATCGAAAATGTGGAGCTCCCGCTCATCTATAATCCTTCCATATCAACAAAGGAGCGGCATGACAGGGCTATCAAAGCCCTGCAAGAAGTAGGTCTGGGTGACCGGTTACATCACAAGTCCAATCAGTTGTCCGGCGGACAACAGCAACGTGTGGCCATAGCCCGTGCACTGGTTAACAACCCTGTCATTATTTTGGCCGACGAAGCCACTGGTAACCTGGACTCCCGGACCTCGTACGAAATTCTGGCATTGTTTCAACGGCTGTATCGTGAAGGGCGCACCGTCCTGTTTGTGACGCACAACACTGATCTGGCCAAATTCAGCAGCCGAAACATTGTATTGAGTGATGGAAAAATCATCAACGATACTAAAAATACAGTACTTTCTTCGGCTGAAGATGTTTTAGCTACAATGCCAAAAGAAGATTGAACCGATGACACAGTGTCTTTTATAAGCAATCAAAAACAGGAGTAATCCTTGAAATATACAACTATGAATATAGGTAATTCACTTAAAATAGCCTTAAGAGCATTGACTAACAATAAGTCAAGGGCCTTTCTGACTATGCTGGGCATCATCATCGGTGTAGCTGCCGTGATAGCTATGCTGGCCATCGGTCAGGGCTCAAAGACAAGCATCCGGAACCAGATTTCCGAAATGGGTTCCAACATGCTGACTATCAGGCCAGGAGCCGACAGGGGACCTGGAGGGGCACGAATGAGCGCGGACGAGATGCAAACCCTGAAAATGGAAGATTTTGAAGCCATCAGGGACCAATGCCAGTATCTGGCCGCCGTATCTCCTGGCGTCTCCAACAACGCACAGGCCATTTATGGAGCCAACAACGCACCGACCACCATGAACGGTGTCAACAGCGATTTTCTTGAGATACGAAAATATAGCATCGCCGATGGTGAAATGTTTACTGAAAACGATATCCATACTTCGGCCAAGGTCTGTGTTATTGGCAAGACGGTGGCAGAAAACCTGTTTCCCGATGGAGAGGATCCTGTTGGTATGACCATCCGGTTTGGGAAAGTGCCGTTTAAAGTCATTGGTGTTTTGACAGAAAAAGGCGACAATTCGATGGGTCAGGACCAGGACGATCTGATCCTGGCTCCATATACCACTGTCATGAAACGCCTCCTGGCTATAACTTACCTGCAATCCCTCTATGCATCTGTCATCAGCGAAGAAGCCTCTGACACTGCACAGGAACAAATCACCGAAATCCTGCGTACCCAGCATAAACTCATGGATGGCGAAGATGACGATTTCAGTGTCAGAAGCCAGAAAGAAATGCTGACCATGATGACCACCACTACCGATATGATGACAGCTTTACTGGCTGCCGTCGCAGGCATATCCTTGATTGTTGGTGGTATTGGCATCATGAACATCATGTATGTGTCAGTGACTGAACGCACCAAGGAAATCGGTCTACGCATGTCCATCGGCGCCAAAGGCCGGGACATCCTGTTGCAATTCCTGATTGAAGCTGTCCTGATAAGCGTGACAGGCGGTATCATCGGCATTATACTGGGCATTCTGTCTTCTTATGGCATCAAATTGATTGCCAACTGGCCAATAGACGTCCAGGGTTATTCAGTATTACTCTCCTTCCTTGTTTGTACGGTGACAGGTATCTTCTTCGGATGGTATCCAGCCAAACGCGCAGCAGAGCTTGATCCGATTGAGGCTATAAGATATGAATAAGTTGTCTGAACAGATAAACGGTGCGATTCCATAGGAAGTCGCACCGTTTATCTTATTAAGAAAGACTGAAGGCGTTACCAGATTGACGCTCGTTTTTCAACCGGAAGATACATCGGATTCTTTTTGGTGATGTTGAACGCTTCATACCAGGCATTTATGTGCGGTAGTGAACCGTTTACACGCCATTTGCCCAAGGAATGTGAATCATTCATCGTGAGGCGGATCATTTCTTCTTCACGCGTATTGCCAGCCCAAAGATTGGCATACGCCAGGAAAAAACGTTGCTTCGGTTTATATCCGTCAATCAGTGCTTCCGACTTACTTTGTCTGGTTTTCAGGAATGCGTTATAAGCAACCTGCAGGCCACCGTTGTCGGCAATGTTTTCACCCAACGTATACGTACCATTGGCATGCAGATTGTCTAAAACAACTATACTGTCAAAGTGTGACACCAGTATTCTGGAGCGTTCATTGAAGCGAGTGGCATCATCAGCCATCCACCATTCGGACAGGTTGCCTTCTTTGTCATACTTTCGGCCCTGGTCATCAAAGCCGTGTGTCATTTCATGGCCGATCACCACACCAATAGCACCGTAATTAATAGCATCGTCGCCATTCATGAAAAAGAAGGGTGGCTGAAGGATACCGGCCGGAAAACAGATTTCATTCGTGCTTGGGTTGTAATAAGCATTAACCTCATGCGCATTCATTAACCATTCATCCTTATCAACTGGTTTGCCCAGTTTGCTCAGTTGATAGTCATTTTCAAATTCGCAGGCGCGTACGATGTTGGCCCAGTAGCTGTCATCCCTGATTTCAAGGGCTGAATAATCCCTCCACTTGTCAGGGTAACCTATTTTTACATAAAACGCACCCAGTTTTTCCTGAGCCTTGGCTTTTGTCTCATCGCTCATCCATTCCAATGAGTTTATACGTTCACCCAGAGAAGCCTTAAGGTTCTCTACTAATTTCAGCATGCGTCTTTTTGCTTTGGGAGGAAAATACGTTTCAACATACAACTGACCTACGGCTTCACCAAGAAAACCATTCACCGTATTGACAGCCCGTTTCCAACGTGGCTGTAGTGTTAACGTTCCACTTAGTTGTCTGCCATAAAAATCAAAATCTGCATTTATAAAATTATCGCTCAGATATCCGGCAGCCCGGTTGATTACCGTCCAATTCAGATAGGCTTTAAGATCTTCAACAGAGGCCGTGTTAATCAATCCGATAGCCGCAGCAATTGGCTCTGGTTGCGATACATTCAGGAATTTCAGGTTCCTGATACCTGCACCTTTGAAGAAAGCACCCCAGTCAAACGGGGCAACAGAATCGTTTAATTGAGCGACATCCCATTTGTGGTAGTTCAGTTCAGGCATGCGCAGCTTTTCTTTTTCATAATGGGCGATTGCAAGCGTTGTTTCAATCTTCATAATAGCTGAAGAAGCCTTACTGGCCTCTTCAGCTGTAAATCCGGTATTTATAAATTGTTTTTCGATCAGGCTGATATACCCTTCACGAATTTTTTTTGAAGCATCATCCTGCAACAAGTAATAATCCCGATCACCAATACCGAGACCTCCTTGATAGGCATGCAAGATGTTCATAGAACTGTTTTTATCATCGGCTCCTACGTACAACCCGAAAAAAGCCGCCAACCCTGAACGACGCATTGAGGTCATCAAGGCAATAACTTCCTCTCTGGTCGTGGCATTTCTGATGGTGGCTATCTGTTCCAGGATGGGAGCGTCGCCTTCCTTGTTCAATTTGACACTATCTAAACTGATGCGGTATAAATCACCGATCTTTTGAGCAACGGAACCAGCTTTGTGTTTCGTTTTGCTTAATTCTTCAATCAGCATCCGAACCTGAACCTGGTTTTGTTCACCCAGTTTGTCAAAAGAACCATAACTGGAATATTCATCGGGAATTGGATTCGCCACGTTCCATCCACCGGTGGCAAACTGAAAAAAGTCTGTACCCGGCATGACTGTCGTATCAAGATTGGCCATATCCAGGCCGGCCTGGCCACCAGTCACTTCTTTACAGCCAATAGTCAGTATAATGACGGCTACTGGTAAAAACCATGTAATTTTTTTCATCTGATAATATTTTTTGTTTAAGGACAGATGGAACGCTACATGCCGATTACTATCCACCTGGGTATCTGGTACAGATTGGATTAAAGTTCCTCGCAGCTTTGCCGCGAGGAATCTCCGATTTCCAATAAGAATTCCCGTGTTTTGCTCGCATCCCCCGCCGCAAAACAGCGGGGGATGCGCTCGCAGAAATTCATGCATGTGTAAAACAACAAAAATAACAGATTAATTTTTCATTGCCTATTGTCAATCACCTATTTATTTATCTTATAGTAAAAATCAGTGATAGTCAGTAATACCGCCATTGTGTCATTTTATAGCAAAAATATATGCCATATTGGCACTATTTTTACGGTTTAACTGATTATCCAGTTCAAATACATCAATGGCAAAAAAGTTGCAGCTTCTATTATCGGGCAATATATGTTCCAACAACCAATAAGAAAACAACTATGACTTTCAATGATTATACCATTAACTTGAACGAACTGGCTAAATCCGGCAAGCTTGATCCGGTAATCGGACGTGACGAGGAAATCCGTCGTATCCTTCAGATATTGAGCCGTCGTACCAAAAACAACCCTATCCTGATTGGTGAGCCAGGTACCGGAAAAACAGCCATCGCAGAAGGGTTGGCCCATCGTATCGTACGGGGCGATGTGCCTGAAAATCTGAAATCCAAACAACTTTTCTCTCTCGATATGGGTGCTCTTGTGGCTGGTGCCAAATACAAGGGTGAATTTGAGGAAAGGCTGAAAATGGTCATCAACGAAGTGGTCAAGTCGAACGGGGAAATCATCCTTTTCATTGACGAAATTCACACCTTGGTGGGAGCTGGAAAAAGCGATGGTGCCATGGATGCCGCCAACATTCTGAAACCAGCGCTGGCCAGAGGTGAACTCAGGGCTATCGGAGCTACCACGCTGAACGAATACCAAAAATATTTCGAGGTGGATAAGGCACTTGAACGCAGATTCCAGATTGTCATGGTGGACGAACCGGATGAAGCCAGCTCTGTATCTATTCTAAGGGGTCTCAAGGAACGCTACGAAAACCACCACAAGGTACGAATAAAGGACGATGCCATCCTGGCAGCCGTCAGTCTTTCCACGCGTTACATCACCGATCGGTTCCTGCCCGACAAAGCCATAGACCTGATGGATGAAGCTGCTGCCAAACTACGACTCGAGATAAATTCCATACCCGAAGAGCTGGACAAGATGCTGCGTACCATCATGCAGCTGGAAATTGAACGAGAAGCCATAAAACGTGAAAACGACAAAACAAAACTAGCTCAACTCAATGAGGAAATCGCCACATTGAAAAGCGAAAGTAACCGGATGAAAGCCAAATGGGAATCCGAGAAAAAATTGATCAACCAGATACAGCAAAGCAAAATTGACCTGGAAAACCTAAAATTCCAGGCCGACACCGCTGAACGGGAAGGCGATTACGGGAAGGTAGCCGAAATCCGTTATGGCAGGATAAAAACCATCCAAGCTCAAATTGAGGAAGCCAGGAACGGCCTGCATACCCTGCAAGGTGATCACCCCCTCATTAAGGAAGAAGTAGACGAACAGGATATTGCTGATGTAGTATCCCGTTGGACGGGTATACCGGTCAATAAAATGATGCAAAGCGAAAAAGACAAACTGCTGAACCTGGAGGAAGAATTGCACAAGCGGGTCATCGGCCAGGAAGAAGCCATTGCCGCCGTATCTGATGCTGTCCGCCGCAGCCGTGCCGGTCTGAATGATCCCAAACGGCCTATTGGTTCGTTTATTTTTCTGGGTACAACCGGTGTCGGGAAAACCGAACTGGCAAAAGCGTTGGCTGATTACTTGTTCGATGACGAAAACAAAATGACACGTATTGACATGTCAGAATATCAGGAAAAGTTTTCAGTAACCAGACTGATCGGATCACCTCCTGGTTATGTCGGTTACGATGAAGGTGGCCAATTGACGGAAGCCATCCGGCACAAACCATACTCGGTGGTACTGTTTGACGAAATCGAAAAGGCACACCCCGACGTGTTCAACGTATTGCTGCAGGTACTTGACGACGGGCGGCTCACCGACAACAAAGGGCGTGTGGTGAATTTCAAAAATACCATCATCATTATGACCTCCAACATCGGCTCATCCCTTATCCGGGAAAATTTTGAAAAAATGACCTCGGAAAACAGGGAACAGATTATTGATGAAACCCGCAATACAGTCTTTGAATTGTTGAAACAGACCATCCGGCCTGAATTTTTGAATCGTATTGACGACCTTATCATGTTCATGCCGCTTAATCAGGCTGAAATCCGTCAGATTGTGCAGTTGCAATTGAACACCATCATGAAATTGCTGGAAAACAGCGGTATCAGGATAGAGGTTTCAGAAAAAGCCATCGATTGGCTGGCCTCAGCAGGTTTCGACCCGCAATTTGGAGCAAGGCCTATAAAGCGAGCTATTCAGCGCTACCTGCTCAATGAGCTGTCGAAACAGATCATTGCCCAAACGATCGACCACAGTCAACCCATACAAGTAAATGAACGAGACGGTATGCTACTCTTTTCCAACGGAGAACTTAACGCCATACAACATTTCAGATGAAACAAGCATGCCTGTACCAGGCACACAAGCAGAGGATAATCGGCATGCGGCGTTCCATCTGTCCTTAAACAAAAAAATAGTAGAAGATGAAAAAACTGCCCCGGATCACTCCGGGGCAGTTGCCGTTCCAACGTATCTGAACCAATACCCTAAAAAGCTACGTTGGTACTTTTTCTATTTATTATTTATTGAACATGGGTCTTACATGGGCTGATCGCCTCCGGCAGGAGCACCTTCACCAGTACCACCTGGACGTTGTCCGCCAGGACCGCGTTGCTGTCTTTCTTCCAGATATTTTTTGTACCCGGCTTTCTGATCATCGGTAAGAATGGCATTGACTTCGGCCGATTTAGCTTCCTGACTGGCACGCATCTCCTGCATCATCTTGTCACGATCAACTTCCTGATTGTTGGCACGCATACCTGCAAAACGTACAGAGTCCTGCTGTGCATATTTCAGGTTGATGTCATACATTTTTGCTGATTGTGTGGCATCAAGAGACAATGTCTTTGTTAATTGTTCCGTTTCTGTTTTTGCACGTTCCGTCGAAGAACGCATCTGACGACCTCCCCCCATTCCTCCCTGAGGACCCTGAGCAAAGGATACGCTGCCAATCATAAACAACGTAGCGACAGCAATTGTTTTTAGTGTTTTCATACCAATTTCGTTTAAGAGTTAATGCTTTTGAACTTACATTGTTTCTTAGAATAATGGAAAGTCCAAAGGTTTAATTCAAATCAGTAAATGAAGTAAAAAAAGTCTGTTAACCTAAAACATGCTTCTTGACCATCAGAACGTTTACCGGAGCGCAAAACAATTATCACAAAGATCACGGGAATCAACTTCCCGTAAATAAGTCAGATACATATCCCGCTGTCTGTATGTCAGCTCTTCCATGATATACATGTCACGACGTTCCATGTAATAGGCTAAATCCCCATGTCTGCTGTCCCTGAGGTATTTCAGGTTGATTCGGTATATGCGCCGCGCCTGACCAGGTGTCAAATCAAGCAACAACTCCAAATCACGTGTCATCCTATCGGCAATTTCTTCCGGTTCCCAGTAATGATGTGTTCCGATTATAACTAATTGAGTGTAGCACAAAGGACAAAATTCGTTGAGATGGCTGTGATAGGCGATGGCAAAACCTCTGCCCCTACAGTGTGGACACCGAATTTTCCTGAAATGATCGTGCGAAAAGGTGAAGCCAACGCCAATACAAAATGCGCAGCGTTCTCTTTCATGCTTGAAACGTTTGTCAGGACGGAATGCCATTCCCGGCCGATCTCCCTTCCCTGACCCCACGTCCGGACGGTTATTATCGGAACGTTCGCGTTCAGTATTGTTGTTTCTGTTGCCTGCACGGTTATCATCGTTATTATCAGCCTGACCCGAACGGTTACCTGAGTTGTTCCTGTATTGGTCCTTGGAACGGTTTTCCGAACCACCACGATTTGATGTATTGGTCTGCTGTTTTCTTACTTCGGTATCCTTATTCTGCCTGACTGTTTTCTGACGACGAGCTTCGGCTTCCTTCACCTGATCCGGTTTACGAACCTTTTCGACTTTCTCTACCGTCTTCTTTTCCGACGTTTTCTTTTCAATACGTAGCTTTTCCTTACGGTTGCTCTTGCTGTCATCTGTGTAAGCAAACACCGTCGCAGAAAACAGGAAGCAACTTAAAACAAGTAAAACTGCCGGTCTATTGGCCGCTGAAAAAAGGCGGTTCACCGATGGACCGGAATACCGGCCATTGGGGGTTATCTGTGAAACAGGTGTCTTTTTCATAGTCGTACATAGTAAGAGGTTAATGTATCTCTTTTACAGTAAGACTGACAAGGACGGTTATTGTTTCATGAAAAAGCAAACATGATTAACTTTTTAACAAGAATTCAGTTTTAACAATTCTACATCAGGTCGCTTTGTTAATAATTGTTAATATTTATCCGGTCCAAGTATCCCTTTTACATATCATTAACAAAAGATGTCAACGTTTCAATTCCTCCAATAAAACTTTCACAGCTTCATCCGGCGTTGCTTCCTGCCGCAGGCATTCAATGAACCGGCTGCCGATGATGGCACCTGAAGCATGCTGACAAGCAACATCCAGTGTCGCTTTGTTGGAAATACCGAAACCGACAAGCCGGGGGTTGCGCAGACCCATCCCGTTGATGCGCCGGAAATACGCCTGTTTCATCTCGTTGAAATCTTTCTGAGCACCGGTTATGGAAGCGGAAGAGACCACGTAAATAAAACTACTCGTGTTGTCATCAATTTCCCTGATACGTGCTTCCGATGTTTCCGGTGTTATCAACAACACTACGGCCAAACCATAACGATCCATGACCGGTTTGTATTCTGACAGGTAATCCTTCATAGGCAAATCGGGCAAGATGACACCATCCACGCCAACCAGGGTACAATCCTGACAGAAAGCCTCCAAACCATACTGCATAACCACATTAAGGTAACCCATCAGGATGACCGGCATATGAATTTCTTTTCTCATACCCTCCAACTGGCCAAACAGCTTTTTGAGAGTCATGCCATTCATCAAGGCTTTATGGCTGCTTTCCTGAATAACAGGACCATCAGCCATTGGATCGGAAAAGGGGATACCGACTTCCACCATATCGATACCACCCGCTTGCAACGCCGTTAGCACAGGTATGGTATCCTCCTGGCCAGGAAACCCGGCTGTAAAATAAACAGACAAGATAGATGAAGACTTCCGTTGAAACAATTCATTGATTCGATTGTTCATAATTCATTTTTTTTTCTAAAAAATCAGTCTGGAAAATGCCGGCTGATTGATTGTTTAACACTAGTGCCTTAATGCCTTAATAAACGCCTGAAGCTGGTCAACCTGCTTGAAACCAGGTGCCGATTCGAACCGGCTGTTCACATCAATGCCTGCCAACCGGGGATGCGTGAACGATAGCAAACGAGCTGCATCATCAGGTCCGATACCGCCACTCAGGAAAAAAGGTGTTTCTCCTGCATAATACTGCAGGATATTCCAGTCATACGATAAACCAGAGCCTCCAAACAAGGATGTTTTGGTATCAAATAAAAAATAGTGACAACAGTTCTCATACACCATTGCCTTTTTAAAATCAACAGGATCGGCCACCGGTAAGGCTTTGATAACGGTCAATCCTCTGTCTTTTAACAAAGAACAAGTTTCCGGCAACTCGGTTCCATGCAATTGCACCACTGTAAAACCGTATATTTCCACATCATGCAGCATAAGTTCAATCGGTTCATTGACAAAAACTGCCACTGGCACCAGACCTTGTTCACGCAAACCAGCTATCATGCCAGCCGATAACGACGATACAAAACGGGGCGATCCGGAATGCAGGATAAATCCCATGAAATCGGGTTTGAGTGCCACCACATCCCTGATATTGTCAGGATCACGCATTCCGCATATTTTCAGTTTGATGGAATCGGTCAGCCGCATAGTATCATCTGTTGTAAAAATGCAGTCAAAGCCTCTCCTGGATGATCGTGTTTCATAAATGTTTCTCCCATAAGGAAGCCGTTAAAACCAACTTTCCGGAGTGCCTTAACTGTCTTGGGATCATTCAGTCCACTCTCTGAAATTCGTATTATATCAGCAGGTATCTTTGAAATCAGGTCAAAAGAAGTCTTCACATCGGTCTGAAAGGTCTTCAGTTGCCTGTTGTTAACGCCGACCATATCGGTAAACCGGCTGATGTATTCCAGTTCCTCTTCGTTATGTATCTCAAGCAATACTTCCATGCCCAATTCATGCGCTAGTTCGCCCAGGTCATACGCCTCATCCGGTGTCAGGCAAGCAGCAATCAGCAGAATGACATCTGCACCCAGTATTTTCGACTCAAAAAGCTGATAAGGATCGATTATGAAATCCTTACGCAATACCGGGCAGTTAACCTGTGCCCTGGCTATCTTTAAATCGCTGACAGTGCCACCAAAATTGGGATAGTCCGTCAGGACAGACAAGCCGGAACAACCTGCCGCCTCATAATCCCTGGCAACGGAAAGCACGTCTGCGCCTTCGTGGATGTATCCTTTGGAGGGAGATTTACGTTTAAATTCGGCTATGATTCCGGTCGAAGAACCGATTAAGGCCTGCCTGAGCGACCTGCCTCGTTTGAGTCCAGCGCACAGGCTACTTATATGAGCGACAGGAACCACTTGCTGACGTGCTGCTACTTCCAATCGTTTTTCGGCTACGATCCGTTGTAAAATATCCATGGCTATCCGTTAAGTTCAATGAATTGTTTGAAATTCGTCAGTGCCTGGCCGCTTTCCAGCGATATGCGCGCTTTGTCCACCGCCTCGGCAAATGAAAGGGAAGAATCGATAATCTGAATGGCTACGGCGGAATTGACCAGCACGACATTTTTCTGCGCTTCCGTGCAGCGGTTTTCAAGTATGCTGTCAAATAAGGCGGCCGCTTTCTCCACCGTATCACCTCCGAACAACTCCTCAGGCCGTATAGGGTCGAAACCCAGATCATTTGCCTTCAATACTGTTTCACCGTTATTCCGGACAATCTTCATGTCGCCCGTCAACGACAATTCATCGTAGCCATCCAGGCTGTGGATGATAGCAAAGTCTACTCCGGTTTTCTGATACGTATATTCGTACAAGCGGGCCATCTTCAGGTTATAGACCCCAAGACACTGACGTTTGGGTCTTGCCGGACTAACCAGCGGCCCTAACAGGTTGAAGAACGTACGGACACCCAATGCCTTCCGGATGGGTGCCACCGTCTTCATGGCTGGATTAAACAAAGGGGCATGCAGATACGCCATATTGCATGTATCGATTGAACGGCGTAACCGATCCACATCGGTGGTGAATTTTACGCCATGTTGTTCCATAACATTGGACGAACCCGATACCGATGTGGCTCCGTAATTACCGTGTTTGCAAACCTTGTACCCGGCGCCAGCCAGTACCAGACAACTAAGTGTCGAGATATTGAAGGTGTTCTTTTCATCTCCTCCTGTTCCCACGATGTCAATCGGGTTGAAATCCGATAAATCGACATTGTGCGCCTGATCCAGCAAGGCTTTCTGGAAGCCGGCCAGTTCGTCAATAGTAATGCTCCGCATAAGGAAGACGCTGATAAAAGCGGCAATCTGATGTTCATTATACTTACCACTGCCCATTGTATACATGACGTCGGCAGCCTCTTCAGAGGTAAGGTACTGATGCTCAAAAAGCCTATTAAGTATCTGTTTCATCTGATAATATATTTTTCGTTTAAGGTCAGATGGAACGCCGCATGCCGATTATCATCTGCTTGGGTGCCTGGTACAGGCATGCTCGTTTCATAAATTATTATAATTTTATCCAATTATTTATTATCATTTTACCATCAGGCGTCAGCACTGATTCCGGATGGAACTGTACTCCGTGAAGCCGATAGGTTTTGTGACGCATGGACATTATTTGTCCTTCGTCATCCAGGCTGGTCACTTCAAAACAGTCGGGTAAACCTTCAGGACTTACAGACCATGAATGGTAGCGTCCCACTTCAAACGTATCGGGTAAGTTTTCGAACAACGGGTCAAAGGCAATCCGATGAATCGTCTCAGCCAGTCCGTGATGCACTTCACCAAGATTGATGAGTGTGGCGCCAAAGGCCTCTCCGATAGCCTGATGTCCGAGACACACACCAAGGATATCTTTGGAGGATGCATACATACGGATCAGATCCAGCAGCAATCCGGCTTCGGACGGAATACCCGGACCTGGCGATAAGACTATCTTGTCGTACCGGACTGCATCTTCCAGTTTCAACTTGTCGTTGCGCACCACATCGATCCGGGCATCGCTGAATTCCCGCAGCAGATGCACCAGGTTATAAGTAAAGGAATCGTAATTGTCAAACACTAAGATTTTCATGCCTGTTAATTTTTAAGGCTGACAGCCATATCGAGCGCCATTTTCAGCGCAGCCAGTTTATTGTTCACTTCCTGCAGTTCGTTCTCTTCCACTGATTTGGCCACGATGCCTGCACCTGCCTGATAATACAAGGTGTTGTTTTTGCTCAGAAAAGAACGAATCGTGATGGCCTGGTTGAACTCTCCGTTCAGCCCGATGTAGCCGATACAGCCTCCGTAGAAACCACGTGCGTGTGATTCGATCTCATCAATCAGTTCCATAGCCCGTACTTTGGGAGCACCTGATAAGGTACCTGCCGGGAAAGTGTCTGCAAACAGCTTAAACACGTTGGTGCCTGGTGTCAGTTCGCCACTTACCCGTGACACCATGTGCAATACATGGGAATAGTATTGAATCTCCTTGAAAATTTCCAGTTTCACGTTTTTCGTATTGCGACTCAGGTCATTGCGGGCCAGGTCAACCAGCATGACGTGCTCAGCATTTTCCTTAGGGTCGCGACGTAACTCTTCTGCCAGTTGCAGGTCTTTTTCGTCATCACCCGTACGACGGAACGTACCGGCAATCGGATCGATGTATGCCTTATTCTTCTTTATCACTAGGTGAGCTTCGGGTGACGAACCAAAAATCCGGTACGAACCGAAATCAAAATAAAACAGGTAAGGTGACGGATTGATGGAACGCAGCGCCCGGTATGCTTTAAAATCATCTCCGGCATATTTCTGCGAAAACCGACGGGACAACACCAATTGAAAGGTATCACCGCGATAACAATGTTTCTTGCCTTCAGTTACCATTTTCATATAGGCTTCATCCGAAATGGTGGATTGTTCTTCGCCGTTCAATCTGAAATTATAGGAGGCGAAATTCCGGTTGTCCAACAGGGCAAGAACCTCATCCATAGAACTTTCCTCACCATTGAATATGTTTTCGACAATGGTCAGCTCATTTTTATGGTGGTTAATACCAATGATGAATTGATACAGTATATAACGGATATCAGGCACTTCAGAACCATCGTTCGTTTGATTCGTCAGCTTCACGTCCTCAAAATAGCGGACAGCCTCGAACGATGTATAACCAAACAAACCGTTGAATCCAAGCCGGTTGTCGTCTTCCTTTATCTGGAATGACTGTACGAAAGCCTCGAAACGATCAGGCACATTGATAGTTCCGGCCACTTCTGTTTCAATCTTGGCCCCATCCGGGTACATCTCACTGATGATGTTCTTTTCAAGCCTGAATTCAGCCACCGGCTTGAAACCAATAAAAGAATAACTGTTTTCACCCCCGTGATAGTCGGAGCTTTCGAGCAAAGCAGAGTATGGATACACATCCCTGATTTTCAAGTACATGCTAACAGGCGTCTGAAGATCTGCCAGTAACTTGCGGGAAATAGAACGAATTGAATATGTCATATGGCGTTTGTATTAAAATGTCTGATATAGGTTTCCATGTCTTTATCGCCCCTGCCGGAAAGGTTGACGACCACCACATCGTCGGGTTTGAAAGAAAGTTTGGGTAGGGCTGCCAACGCATGGGCACTTTCCAGAGCCGGAATAATACCTTCCATTGACGTTAGTTCCTTGGCAGCAGCCAACGCTTCATCATCGGTGGCCGACAAGACATTCAGACGACCCGACTTGGCCAAGTGGGCATGAATGGGTCCGACTCCGGGATAGTCAAGGCCGGCCGAAATGGAATACGGTTCGATGATTTGTCCGTCTTCTGTTTGCATGATCAGGCTTTTCGAACCATGGAGGATACCCAAACGACCCAGTTTGATGGATGCAGCCGTTTTTTCTGTATCCAGGCCTTTGCCGGCCGCTTCGACAGCCACCAGATTGGTGCGGGTTTCATCCAGGTAATGATAGAAAGCTCCGGCCGCATTACTACCGCCACCGATGCAGGCGATGACATAATCCGGATAATCCCTGCCCACTTTTTCCAGTAACTGAACCTTCATTTCCCGGCTGATCACCGACTGAAAACGGGCCACCATATCCGGATAGGGATGCGGACCAACAGTACTGCCAATGATATAGAACGTATCTGCCGGATTGCAGCACCAGTCACGCATGGCTTCGTTGGTAGCATCTTTGAGTGTCATGTTGCCGGATGTGACCGGACGCACGGTAGCACCAAGCATCTGCATTTTCTGCACATTAAGGTGTTGCCGTTCCACATCAGTCTTACCCATATAGACTACACACTCCATATTCATTAAGGCACAAACCGTGGCCGTGGCCACTCCATGCTGGCCAGCACCCGTTTCGGCTATGATGCGGGGTTTGCCCAACCGCCTGGCCAGCAGAATCTGTCCGATGGTATTGTTAATTTTGTGTGCGCCGGTATGATTCAGGTCTTCCCGTTTGAGATACACCTTGCAACCATATTTTGCGGAAAGCCGGTTGGTCAGATACAGCGGCGAAGGCCGCCCCACGTAATCCCTGAGCAAAGCATCCACATCAGCCTGAAAACCGGGATCTTCAACAATTTCCAAATAACGCTGCCTGAGTGTTTCAACATTGCCATACAGGATTTCCGGCACATAAGCACCGCCAAATTCACCGTAATAACCATTTTCATTGACCTGATACATAATTTATACATTTAAAAAGACTGCGGATTAAAAATAAAAAAGGCCTGTTGTGAGTTCAACAGGCCTTTTCGCTATAGTTTGTATGCGTACACGGAATCCTTACCTCACCATTGTTGTTGAAGTTTACGGAGCCACCACCAATTTGTACGCATTACTGCATTCATGTCGTTTGTGTTTTATTCGAGGGACAAATGTAGAAGGAGTTTTTGAATCATACAAGCGAACTGTCACTTTTTTTGTAAAAAAACAGACAGTTTAACTCATACCCCGCTGTTTTTTTATCTGTTCATAAGCCAGGTTCACTTCCTTGAATTTCTCGCCGGCTGCTTTCTGAACGTCTTCTCCCAAATGAGAAACCTTGTCCGGATGGTACTTGACGGCCATTTTCTTATAGGCCTTCTTCACTTCCTCATCGGTGGCTTCTGGGGTGATTTCAAGAATCTTATAGGCACTCTGGGTATCCTTGATAAACATCGCTTTGACCGAATCGTAATCAACAGACGAAATTCCCATCCAGCCGGCAATAGCTTGGATGATGTCCAGTTCGCTTGGATGGGCATGCCCGTCACTTAGCGAAATACCAAACAAATAATGCAATAGTTGTACCCTGGAAGCATGATCCATGTATAGTTTAATCTGCTGACAGACACCCCGAAGGTCATACTCCTGCTTAAGTAATTCACGCAGCATCAGGATGTATTGCTGGGCTTTAGCCTGGCCAAAGTTTTTCACAAAGAAATCCCTGACAAAATCCAGCTCAGCTTTCAGTACCCGATTATCCGAACGCATAACAGCTGCTGACAGCACCAGTAAACTGACACCGAAATCTCCTTCCTGTGTAACAGGTCGTCTGCCAGGTCTGAATGTGGTATCCGTGTCTGTATCTTGTCCAACCGCTGACCGGCCGTTGACAGCATTGTCAAGCATGGAACCCAGGGCAAATCCAATGATACTGCCCATTATACCTCCGGTTGCCCAACCCAGCATGCCACCTATCCATTTGATTGCACCCATGTATTAAATTTTTACAGCCGGAAGCTGACCATTCAGCTTCCGGCTGTAAAAATACAGAATAATCACGGAATTTTATTTTTCAAATCCAATTTTGACATGAGTACCATCGCAGAATGGTTTATTGGTACTGGCTCCGCAACGGCAGAGATGAGCATTCTCTCTGATTTCTTCCCGTCCATCGGTATGTACGAGTTTAAAGGGCCCTTTTACCAAATAGGGCGCACTTTTCAATACGGTAATCGTTACTGGTTCTTTTTCCATATTCCTGTTATTAAAGGTTTTATTAGTAGTAAACAATCGACAGGCATAAATGTTTGCATCTATTTTTAAATACACCCCGAACTTCCCGCATTTAGGGTTTATGGGTGAAAGCACCTGAATTTATCGGTGAATTTTCCAGTTGATCATTCAATAACCAATAATATGTTAAAAAACGCCATTTTTTGTTTTGCCAGTTAAACTATGCCCCTTGTTTTCACTCTAACCATTAAATCGTTGCAACAACATAACGTTCACTATTTCAAGCAAAAACAACTAATTATTTTTATAAAACCCAGTTACAATGAAAACAATGAAACATGCCTTACTGGCAGCTATGCTGATAGCAGGTGCCAGCGCATTCGCCCAACCCGGGCCTGAAAAAGAAAATTGTGGAGCCGCTTTCCAACAGGCTGAACCCATAATGAAACAGCTCAACCTCACCGAGGAGCAACAGCAAAAACTGGCTGAAATCAGAGAAGCCGATCAGAAACAAGATGCTATCTTTTTTAACGAATTCAGAAAACAACAAGAAAAACGTCTGGCAAAAAGGCAGGAAGAATTCAAGTCAATACTGAATAAAGAACAATTGGAACAATATGAAAAAATGCAGGCTGCCTGCAAGGAGGCAACACAAGGATGTAAAACACCTAAGATGCAGCAACCCGACATGTCAGATCAGGCAGGTCAGCCAATGTGCGGACAACCGTTCCGTCAACAAGACCAGTTCGAAGAAAAATGTCCATTCGGAGAACAAAACCGATTTGAGAAACAAGGTCGATTTGATCAGCCTGGCAACATGGACAAAGCTCCTATAACAAACGAAGCTCACGCCATCAAACAGACCGACAGACTGGTTAAATTGTTGGGGCTTGACGATGAACAGGCTATGAAAGTACTGACTATCAACCGTAAATATGTTGAAAAAGATTCACTGCGCTTTGCTGAAAAAGGTGAGAAAGGCGATAAAAAAGAACTGGTCAAAGCTGATCGTGAAGCTCTGAAAAAGGACATGCTGGCTGAAAAAGAAGCCAAATCCAATGAAATCAAGGCCATTTTGAAGCCCTATCAGAAAGTCAAATTCGAAAACATGGAAGCGATGGCCAGACCGGAATGTCCTCAGAAAATGAAAAAAGATTCTGACACCCCAAAAAAATAATCACCTTTTCAACAGAAAAAAAGCGTTTTTTCTGAGACCAATTCACACTAGAGTGCAAAGCTGTCCGCATTATTGCTGACAGCTTTTTTTGCGTATGAACTCAACAAATTGCTTACAAAAAACCCTTCCTTTAAGTCAATGAACACACATTTTTTGCTTCCTTTGTAACGTTTTTTCCAGATATTCATCTATTTATTTGACCGATGGCCAATACCGTTATTAATGAAGGACAACTGATCACAGATTGCCAAAGCGGGGATCGCATAGCACAGAAAAAGCTGTACGAAATATACGCAGGCAAGATGATGGGGGTTTGTCTGCGGTATTGTAAGGACAGGGAAACAGCCAGAGACCTCTTACACGACGGATTTCTGAAAGTGTTTTCCCACATCGGTGACTTTGAGAGCAAAGGATCGTTTGAAGGTTGGGTCAGGCGCATTATGATCAATACAGCCTTGGAATTTTTGCGAAAACAAACCGACGAAGGGCACAATCTCAACATCGAAGAGGCTTATGCCTTGAGTAACGGCGACTTCGGAGTATTGGAACAATTACAGGCAGAAGAGCTGATTGCCATTATACAGCGATTGCCCGATACTTATCGGACTGTTTTCAACCTGTTTGTCGTGGAAGGGTACTCCCACCGGGAAATTGCCGAGGTCATGACGATAACGGAGAGCTCATCCAGGGTGTACCTGACGCGCGCTAAACAGCTGTTACAGGAAATGCTTTCCGTTTATAAATAAATAACATGTCAACGATTGACGATGTAGGACGTATAAAAGCAAAACTGGATGCCTATCAGGCAGAAACGCCAGGTTTTGACGAGCTTTTCGGGGATGAAGTGCCCGGCGAAGCCCGGCTTTGTCATATCTGTCAGTCAAAGCTGGCTGCTTATCAGGCAGCAGCTCCATCCTACGAGGAACTGATGCAACCTGTCAAGCCCGTCATTATACCTCATCCCGGCAGAGTTTTCCGTATCTGGACCATTGGCATTGCTGCAACAGCCTGTCTGGCTTTTCTATTTCTGTTGCCCAATCCAATCAGCCTTGAGAATCAAGAAGCCATGTCGCTGCTGAATGAACGTCCGGCAAAAAAAACCGTGCATAAATTTGGAACACACCCGACACGTTCCGGTGAAACATTTCTGACGAAAAAACTCAATATACCTGCCAGTATCAAGCGAATCAGTGTTTCAGCCTCTCCCAAAACAATCACAGCCATAATACCGACAGGAGAATCTGAAAATACAGATACCACAGTACATACAGATCTCGAAAAGCTTATTCCCGGAAGCTATAACTCACTGGCCGTCGTCAACAACCTGGGTATTGAAGAGGCCTATGCCAGAGCCAGAGCCACCAAAAAGCATCGCCGGAATGACAAGTTGCTGGCCGGCCTGAGCCTGAACGGGGGGAACCGTTTACTGTCTTTCGTCAACACCAACAGGGGTAATGATCCTTTACAAGCTTCTGCCAGTCAGTATGCCGATGGGCTTAATGTGCTGGAAGGATCTTCCACCATGTCACTCCGCACGGCCGAAGTTTCGAAGAACGAATGGGAGGCTCCGGACAACATCCCGTCGACCAGTCTGGCTAATTATGAAGCCACCTATTATTTACCAATGAATATCGGGCTATCTGTCTCAATACCTTTAAACAACATGTTCGAAATCCAGACAGGTATATCCTACACCTATCTGTACTCAAAAACAGAGGGAATGACAGGGACATCCAGTTTTATACTGCACAGGAAGCTACATTACATCGGCATTCCCTTGAGACTGGCCTTCGATTTCTTTGATTTCAATAAATTCCGTATATATACTGCCTTTGGCGGATCCGTTGAAAAAGGCCTTGTCGGCGTACAAACTTCTAAGGTAGTTACTGCCAGCGGCGATGAGGATGTCTGGGATGACAGCCAGAAAGTGTACGGCTTACAGCCTACCATCAACGGGCTGGCCGGTATTTCCTATGAAATCGCACACTCATTCCTGTTATACTTTGAACCCGGTTGTATTTACAATGTTCCGAACGACCAACCCGTTTCAAGCCGGACAGAAGAGCCCTTCAATTTCAATATAGGTATCGGCCTTCGTTATCGCCTCAACTGACCCTTTTGCATTTTTTTGCACATAAAATAAAATATTGTGCAATTTTTTACTCGAATCAAGCTGAAAATTCATAAGGTTTGTTACCTTTGCGCGACCGTAAGTCAGTCGTAAATGGTCATGCTTTGTTTAGCACGTCCTGATGGAATGATCAATGGTCGAACAGAAAAACATTTAATACTGTATATATGAGTTTGAACATTCTTGTGCTTGCCAAGCAGGTTCCTGATACCCGGAATGTTGGCAAGGACGCCATGACGGCAGAAGGAACCGTCAATCGGGCAGTTCTCCCTGCCATTTTCAATCCAGAAGATTTAAATGCCCTGGAACAAGCTCTGCGCCTGAAAGACCAGCATCCAGGTAGCACGGTTACAGTTTTGACCATGGGCCCTTTCCGGGCAGCTGAAATCATCCGTGAAGCCCTCTATCGTGGTGCAGACAAAGGTTACGTGCTTAGCGACCGTGCTTTTGCCGGATCAGATACTCTGGCTACTTCCTACGCGCTGAGTTGTGCTATCCGTAACCTGAAAAACATTGACCTTATCGTTTGCGGACGTCAGGCCATCGATGGTGATACGGCCCAGGTAGGCCCCCAGGTAGCGGAAAAACTAGGTATGGCTCAAATCACTTACGTCGAAGAAATTCAGAGCGTGGCAAATGGTATTATTCATGTGAAACGCCGTGTGGAAAAAGGCATTGAAATGCTGGAAGGCAAACTGCCCATGGTTGTTACCATCAACGGTTCAGCACCTGCCTGCCGCCCCCGGAATGCCAAACTACTGATGAAATATAAATATGCCCGCATTCCCAATGAACTGCAAGTCAGTAATGAAGATTACACGACACTGTGTAACAACCGTGATTTTCTGAATATCGGCGAATGGAACGCAAACGACATTGTTTGCGATGCCAATGAACTCGGACTTTCCGGTTCGCCAACTAAAGTGAAGAAAATCGAAAACATTGTTTTCCAGGCTAAAGAAAGCAAAAGAATGACCGATTCCGACACGGAAATCGAATGTTTGATTCAGGAACTCATTAGCAACCACACCATCGGATAACCACCTATGAAACGAGCATGCTTGTAAAAGTGCCCAAACGTGGAATTATGGCATGCGGCGTTCCATACTACCTTAAAACGAAAAAATTAGTATCGTATGAATAATTTATTTGTCTATTGCGAAATTGAAGACGGTATTATCGGAGATGTCAGCCTCGAATTGCTGACTAAAGGCCGTTCGCTAGCCAATCAGCTCAAATGTAAACTGGAAGCCATAACAATCGGTCATAAGCTGACCGGTATTGAAGAACAACTGTTTCCTTATGGTGTGGATGTGTTGCACATCGCCGACGATTCTCGCTTGGCCCCTTATACCACCTTACCACATGCTTCCATCCTGATCAAACTGTTTCAGGAAGAAAAGCCACAGATAGCCCTGATGGGAGCCACCAGCGTCGGCCGTGACCTTGGTCCCCGCGTTTCTTCAGCTTTGCACAGCGGACTCACCGCCGATTGCACCGCGCTTGAGATTGGTTCCCATGAAGATAAAAAAGCCGGAAAAATTTATGAAAACCTTTTGTACCAGATACGTCCGGCCTTCGGAGGCAACATTGTGGCCACCATCATCAACCCAGACTGCCGTCCGCAGATGGCCACTGTCCGAGAAGGTGTGATGAAAAAAGAGCTATACGACATCCATTACAAAGGTACCATCAACAAACTGAATGTAGCCGATTATGTTTCCGATACCGATTTTGTCGTGAGTGTGATCGAACGTCACATGGAAAAATCGAAAATCAACATCAAGTCTGCTCCCATTATCGTTAGCGGTGGCTATGGTATGGGTTCGAAGGAAGGCTTCCAATTGTTGTTTGATTTTGCCTCGGTGATTGGTGCCGAAGTCGGAGCATCACGTGCCGCCGTTGACGCCGGTTTTGCCGAACATGCTCGTCAGATTGGCCAAACCGGTGTGACCGTACGCCCCAAGCTCTACATTGCCTGTGGTATATCAGGACAAATCCAGCACATCGCAGGCATGCAGGAAAGTTCCCTGATCATTGCCATCAACAATGATCCGGAAGCGCCTGTCAATGCTATTGCCGATTATGTGATCACCGGTGACGTGGAGACAGTGATTCCGAAATTGATTAAGTATTACAAGAAAAATTCCAAATAAGATGGCCAATCTATATAACGATACACCAGAACTCAGGTTTCACCTCAACCATCCACTGATGAAACACATCGTGGAACTGAAAGAACGGAACTTTGCAGAAAAAGATTGCTTCGACTATGCCCCTCAAAACTTCGGGGATGCGATGGACAGTTACGAAAAAATACTCGAACTGACCGGACAGATTTGTACGGAAATCATCGCACCCAATGCAGAAGATGTAGACCATGACGGACCTCAGGTTGTTAATGGTCATGTAGTCTATGCCCCCGGCACTACAGAGAACCTGGATGCCCTCAATAAAGGCGGACTTCTCGGTATCACGCTGCCTCGCAAGTATAACGGGCTCAATTTTCCAATTACTCCATACGTCATGTGCGCCGACATGGTCAGCGCCTGCGATGCCGGCTTCACCAACATCTGGGGTCTGCAGGATTGCGCTGAAACCATTCACGAGTTTGCTTCCGAAGACCAGAAAACTCGTTTTCTGCCCCGCGTCAGTGCCGGAGAGACCATGGCTATGGACTTGACAGAACCCGATGCCGGTTCCGACTTGCAGGCGGTCATGCTTAAAGCTACGTACAACGTATCTGACGGTTACTGGTACCTGAACGGTGTAAAACGATTTATCACCAACGGTGACGGTGATATTGCCCTCGTACTGGCCCGTTCCGAAGAAGGGACCAGGGATGGCCGTGGCCTGTCCATGTTCATCTATGATAAACGCAACGGTGGCGTAACTGTGCGCCGCATTGAAAACAAAATGGGCATCAAAGGTTCTCCCACCTGTGAACTTGTTTTCCGCAACGCAAAAGCCGAACTCTGTGGCGACCGCAGGCTAGGCCTTATCAAATACGTCATGTCACTGATGAATGGTGCCCGTCTTGGCATCGCGGCACAATCTGTGGGCATCAGTCAGGCTGCTTTCAACGAAGCCTTGGCCTACGCCAAGGAACGTCGTCAGTTCGGCAAGGCCATCATCGAATTTCCTGCTGTTTACCAGATGCTTGGCCTGATGAAAGCCAAACTGGATGCTTCCCGCACCCTGCTTTACGAAACCTCCCGTTTTGTGGATATCTATAAAACCTGGGGACAGATTTCCGAGGAACGCAAACTGGAACCGGAAGAACGCGACGAAATGAAACACTACCAGAAACTAGCCGATGCCTGTACGCCCGTGGTCAAAGGACTCTCCAGTGAATTTTGTAACCAGAATGCCTATGACGCCATCCAGATACACGGTGGTTCCGGATTCATGAAGGACTACGCTTGCGAACGCATTTACCGCGATGCCCGTATTACTTCTATCTACGAAGGTACCACTCAGTTGCAGGTCGTGGCCGCCATCAGACACGTCACTACCGGTACTTACCTGAACATGATGCGTCAGTACGAACAAGACCCCACAACCCCCGAATTGGATGGTTTGCGGGAAACCTTGAAAGGACTGGCTGATACATACGATGCAACTGTGGCCGAGGTACTGGAACACAAAAACAATGATTATATTGATTTCCAGGCTCGTCGTCTGGTGGAAATGGCTGGTTACATCCTTATGTCACACTTGCTGGTAAGCGATGCCAGCCGGGACAAACAATTCCGTGTATCCGCCGAAATTTTTGTGCAGTACACCGAAGGCGAAGTGGCCAAACACGCTGGTATTATTGCTGGTGGTAAACCGGACGAAATGACCAAATATACCAGGTGCATGCTCTTAAAAAACTAATGGTCCATCTCTAACACTGCGAAACATCTGGAACTCACCTGTTTTGTCATCAGGTCTCAGGTCTGAACAAAAAGGTGAGTTTCGTGTTGTATATAAATACTTTATTTTCAATGAAAAAACTATCTATTGGAAACCTGCACATTGCTTTTCCCATTATTCAGGGGGGCATGGGCGTAGGCATTTCCCTGTCCGGTCTGGCCTCAGCTGTAGCCAACCAAGGTGGCGTCGGAGTCATCTCCAGTGCCGGTTTGGGATTACTGTATAAGAAGCTCTCTCCCGATTATCTGAAAGCCAGCATCCTGGGTCTGAAAGAAGAACTCAGGCTGGCCCGTGAAAAATCCAAAAAAGGTGTTATCGGCGTCAATGTGATGGTCGCTATGTCCAATTATGCCGACATGGTCAGAACTTCCGTCAAGGAAAAAGCCGACATCATCTTTTCAGGTGCCGGGCTACCCCTTGATTTGCCCTCCTTCCTTGAGAAGGACAGCAAAACCAAGCTGGTTCCCATTGTCTCTTCGGGTCGTGCCGCCAGAATCATCATCGAAAAATGGAAAAGCGGCTTTGACTACGTACCCGACGCCATTGTGGTCGAGGGGCCAAAAGCTGGCGGCCATCTCGGCTTCAAAGCTGAACAGATTTTCGACGAGGAATACGCCATCGAAAAACTGATTCCTCAGGTGGTCGAGGTTGTCCGGGAATACGAAACCCGCTACAACCGTGCCATTCCTGTTATTGCTGGTGGAGGTATCTATACCGGTGAAGACATGTACAACATCATGGCACTCGGCGCTTCAGGCGTCCAGATGGGTACACGATTCGTTACCACCGAAGAATGTGATGCTTCTGCAGAATTCAAGCAGGCTTATATCAATGCCAGCGAAAAGGACATTGAAATTATAAAGAGCCCGGTCGGTATGCCAGGCAGAGCTGTATTCAACAGTTTCCTGCAAAAAGTAAAGGATGGCAAAAAAATACCCTTGCGTTGTCCGTTCCATTGCATCAAGACATGCGACGTCACTCATAGTCCGTATTGTATCATTTCTGCCCTCTACAATGCCTTCAAAGGCAGAATGAATCTGGGTTATGCGTTCTGTGGCAGCAACGCTTTCAGGGCTACCAAAATCGAAAAGGTCAAGGATATTTTTGAAGAAATGAAAGAAAAATTCCTCGAACTTGAAATGAGCCATCTGGTAAAAAAGCCCATCATTTTGATTGGTTGATTGAAAATATTTTGCTACTTTTGCGCCGTCAATGCTGCATTGTTCCGTTGTGTAATGGTAGCACCACAGATTCTGGTTCTGTTTGTCTGGGTTCGAATCCTAGCGGAACAACAACTGATATACAAAAACGCCTGATAGTCAGAAATGGTTATCGGGCGTTTTGTATATAACTAACATCCGCATAAGAGAAAGTAAAGATAACATTTTAAATTATATCTTTACACCATTAATCTCTGTCAAAAAAACCGACAAAGTGGCATGATAACCCTACAGGAAGAACGCAGATTGTACAGGGAAGCCCAACTCCTGGCCAGACAATACAGGGGTCGGACAGATGTGACTGACATTGAGTTCGGACTTAAACACACGGCTGGAAATCTGACGGATGTATGGGCCATACGCTTCAAGGTCAACAAAAAAAAGCCGGAAAGCGAGTTAGAAAAGCGGGACATCTTTCCCAAACGAATAGGGCCGTTCATGACTGATGTATTGACGGCTTCAGCAACAAGAGAAACGCCTGGAAAAACAGATCCAAAAATGATGATCCCGCCATTGATGGGCGGCGTTCAAATCCAAAGCGGCAAATACACGGAGCCTGACTACTGGGGAACATTGGGCTGTTTCTTTCCTGTCAAGGGCAAACTGATGGGCCTTACCAACTATCATGTGCTTTATGGGGACAATACCTCTGGTTTTGTTGAAGCTAATTACGCCGGGCGATTAGCCATTTTCCAGCCACTGACCATGACAGGAAACCGGATTGGCACAGCCTCCAATCTGTATGACGAAAAGCTGGATTATGCTCTGTTTGAACTGCAAATACCAACAAACGCATCTCAGCACATTAATTTATTACCTGGTCAATTGGGACCATCTGTTTATCCCCGTATCAATATGAAAGTCTGCAAATCCGGTGCACGTACAGGTCTGACATTCGGCGTGATTGATGCCCGGTCGTGCCTGAACCGTTCGGAATTATCCATTCATATTGATGCTGTTGCTCCGGGCGGTATCCTCTCTGATTACGGCGATTCCGGTGCTATATGGGTACTTAATGATGGAGCTGATTCACCCAGACCCGTTGCCTTGCACTGGGGCCGAGGCGAAACACGCCAGTGGGCCAATGCTCGATCTTTTGCTGCCATACTTACTTCTATACACATAAAAGCCAATCATCTGCAACTATGAAACGAGCATGTTTGTACCAGACATCCAAGCGTGATATCATTCAACATGTGGCGTTCCATACTATCTTGAACTAAAAATTATACTAGTATGAAACAAATCATCTTTACCTCTGTTATTCTATTGATCTTGTCCCAACATCTTTTTGCTCAGTTAGTCAATTACTCAGACAAAAAGTCGGTCAAAATTCTGGGTGAAAATACAACGCTTACTATCACCGGCATCAGTACCAATCCTACACAAACAAAGCAAGTACTTGGCATTGAAGCGGTCGCTGGAACCATCCTGCCTCCGGTCATTGATTATATGGCTGCAGCTATTGAAGATCATGCAGCTAAAGAAGCCCTCAAGTATCAGGGTTCATACACCTGTTCAGCTTCAGATGATGGGTTTTATGCAGGTTTGGAAGAAGTCTTGCTGCCTAAAGTCTCCATCAGACGGATAGTCAAAACCCTGAAAGGCGATGATGTGACAGCCGTTGAAATCGACCTCATGCCTGAACTGTCAGCTGACAAAACAGCTTTCCGTTACATGACCAAAGACCATTTCATATATAACTATTCGATTGTCAAAACGAAAGGTCGCTATGATTACATTAACCTGGACCTCATCATAAAATTCAAAAGTTTATCTGTTCAGAAAGAGGAATACAAGCTGGCTGATTTAAGAACGACCACCATTCATGTGCCATTGATCCATGTCGGTAAAACCACTCAATTGCCCGAACCAATATTCAGTGGCTGGATTCCCCTGCCTCCTCGTTCCAATGTCAAAGTCACACTCGATTCCGTTTTAACCAGAAAGGCCGAATCAACCACAAAACTGATCAACAGCAACAAAAAGGAATCTGTCAGGACAGAAACCGTCAATACATCCTATAAAACAACCGATTTCAAACGCATCCAGAGCCGTACAGGTCTGTATGAAATTGAAATTACCGCTACCGAAAGCAACCCTTATAAAATCCGGGCTGAAAACAGGAAATCATTCGTTGAACATACCAGTGAACCGGCCTCAGACGCTGCAAAAGCCGGGGTTGAGGTGTTGACAACGGAGGAAGGAGATTGAGGTTTATTTCTTTTTCTTTTTCAGCACCGTTTTGCTCCAGGCAACAATACTGAGACTGGCACCCATTTGTTCCCTGAGTTCCAAAGCTACTTCCAACTCGTTGAGTAACTCAGGATATCGCTCAATATATTGGGCGAGTTTACGGACGGCATAATTGACCTGACCAGGCTTGCTTTTAGGATCGTTAACAAGTGCGAACAAAAATTCCAGCAACTCGCCTTCTTTGTATTCCCTCAACGGGAAATTGATGATAACGCCGAGCAGGTTACGTTGCACGGAAATATTACGGGTAGTCAGTATGCAATCGATCAGCTTGTTATAGCTGGATTGAATGAGGAAATGATTTTTCCAGGAAACATGGAGAAGTAGGTGTGAGGCATACTGCGGATATGGGTACACATCATCCGACACGGCAATCCCGGTCAGAACTTTAATTGACGCAGGTTGTTCCATCAGGCTATCCGACAATTCCAGAAATTCAGGCGAACGCTGATATTGGTCAATGAGTGCCTTGATGTCGTTGGTTGAATAGCAGGGTGTCATAAGTGACGTTTAGGGTTTGCTGTCAAGCTTCTTCCTGACTATCCAAAGGCTTTGGCAGACACGTAGCGCGAAGGCTTTGTTCAGTTCGTCTACCAGTATCCGGGCTTTGGCAACATCAGCCTGAGTGTAATCCACTGATAGTTTCCTGATCTGGTCATCCGGATTCAGACGGGTCATAAATTCCGAATCAGAATACAGGTTTACATGGGCCAGCTCGCTGGCATCACGGGTATCGAATATCATGGCATCGTTCAAGGAAAAAATGGTATTGTCTGAAGTAGTCATCCCGTAGGAAAATCCATTCATGTAATCATACTTCTTACTGCCAATCTCGGGTTTAAAGATAAAAACCACCATATCATAGCCTTGTTTCTTTCTCAACTTCTTAAACCATAATTTCAGCAGGTAATTTTTGGGCAAACCTGTTTGCACCTTATCGTCTTCCATCATCGGAAACTCCTCCTGATGCAGTTCAAATAGTGTGGTATCCATCATTTCCTGAATATAGCCAACTATATTTTTTGACAGGTTTATATCAAATGTCTTTGTATCCCACGATCCTAACAAGGTAAACACCGTGTCGGCCTGTACAGCCACAGCAACTCTAAGCTTCTGCTGCTGAGCATAGGTCAACAAGCAGCATATCAGACAAAAAGACAGGATGATTCCTCGTTTCATGGTTGTTTTGGTTTAGGTTGTCAATGTTTGGCCAAAAATAGTGTTTTTCGTGGTTCTGGACAAAAAAAATCGGATGGCATCCTATTCATCAAGAATGCCATCCTTTTTTGTTAGTCGCCTTCCGCAAAAGCGCTATTCTGTGAACACTTTTTTTGTTACAGTATCAACAAAAACAAATATTCCGGTAGTCATTCCGAAAATAAAGCAGGGATTAAATTTCACCTTGTAGAGGGGAGCACGGAGGGTAACATTGGCATAAGTTGCCGTAAAGCCTGCTGCATTTTTGAGATCGTTAGCTTCCGGAAGATCAATCTTAACAGGCCAATCAATGACCAGATCTTCAAGCCATGGTTCTGGAATGAGAACGGGGGCACCAAATTCACCGTAGCCGATTTCTTCGATAATAACGGTAGAATTGTTTTCGTTCTGAAATACCACTTTCAAGTGGTCAATCATGGCCGGACGTGTTGTTGGCCCTCCTGTTGCTACACCATCTGCCTCGTACAATTTTGCCTTCGGAAATTTTTCTGTGACGATTCGTACTGCGATGTTCACTCTTCCGTCAAAACTTAAAATTGCCATTTTGTTTGTTTTTAAATGATTGTTATTGGTCATCAACATATATCTATAGAATTCCCCTGACCATTTAAAGAAAGCTATAGCTGGTCAAACAAAGGAGTGGGGAAGAATGCGAGGGTTGGGAAATCGTATCGGTCCTGTTGCGATTACATGGCGGAAAGATACTAATTATTTTTGTATTAAGGTGACTTTTTGAGGACTATTTTTTAAATATACGGAAACAGCCTGTTGATGGGATTTGGGAATACTTATTATCTTTACAAAAGGAAGCCATGAAGCCATGATGATGGATTCCGCCAACAGCGATTTGGAGTTTACCCAATTCAGAATTTCCGGACATGTTTGAAGACAAACAAGCCATGCTTTGGACACGGGGTATGTCCGTTGACCCAATCAGGCCTGGAAACCGCCTCATTATTCACGGGCATACGCCAAAACCGCTTACCCGGATTCTCAAGAGCGCCCAGGAGTCTGTTATCAACATCGATGGCGGGTGTGTGTTTACCGGACGCGAAGGAC
>Ga0153915_10000393_pt1 | contig 40319 bp, 70 predicted proteins | sample Opewatmetagenome_2_FD_107003 | JGI IMG/M metagenome (GOLD analysis project Ga0153915, IMG submission 107003) | Freshwater wetland microbial communities from Ohio, USA - Open water 3 Core 3 Depth 3 metaG | ecosystem: Environmental > Aquatic > Freshwater > Wetlands | place: USA: Ohio, Lake Erie...
CAGCATTACTTATTGTAATAGCATCAACAGGTACGATAGTTGTATTGGGTGTTGTTGCGATAGTTATTTTTGTACCTTGTGCGGTATCACTCCAAGCTTCTGCTGCAAACATTTTTATATAAGCCATAGCAGAAGATGAGAATGCAGTTGCGCCATAGCCTTGGCAACCAAAAGTAGCAATAATGTCATTATTAGCCAATGCAACAGGAGATGCATAAGTATTGCGTGCATGCTGACCAATAAATCGTGCGCCAGATGTTGCGCTTGTTACATAAGATGATGATGTAATAGTATTTGATCCAGCTTGAGTAGCACTTTCAAGTGTTGTAGATGGAACAAAGCTTGATATGGAACTAGCTCCTATCACACTTGAAATCAAAGCACCTGTGCTTGGATTAAAAGTCATTTTTGTGCTAGTTACTTTTGCAGGTAAAAATCCTGTATTTGCTGTAACCCAAACAGGAAACATCGTTGCATTTGTAGTTGTATCATCTGTAATTCCAATATTTGTGGCATTCGCTACCGTTCCAGTAGTAGTTGCAAGTGTTCCGCTTGTTGGAAAAGTAACATTTGTTATCCCTGTATACGTCTGTGTAACAGCAAAAGCACCTGATGTCGTAAATGATCCTGCTAGTGATATTGATACACCACCAATTTTAGAAACTGTGACAGCACCAGTATTAGCTAATGCAGCATCACCTGACATTGCAACATCGGTTGCAACATTTGAAACATTACCTACAAAGAAATGAGCACTTGTTAAAGTTTTAGATGAAAATTGCGCTGAGAAATTAGCATAAGTCATCGCAGCATCATTACCAACGCCATAAGGCGATTGCCCAAAGTACATTAAATCTGTACTAGCATTACTTGTAATAGGATTAGCTATAAAAATCTGATTAATATTCTTTGACATGTCCGTATGTCCTTTTTAAAGCAAAAGTAATATAGTTCCGTCTAAAAGGCCAAATGGATCGCCTTCTAAAAGTAAAAATTCATTTCCTACAATGCCAGAACTATTTCCATCAACGTTTGTAAAAATGCTATCTACAGCAAAATCAAAATTAGTGTCTGTAGCAAAATTTAGAGCTAATCCCAATGGCTCATCGTTACGAGTTAGCATAAAGACCGACCCAAACATCAGCACTTGATGCTCCATTATTTAATATATTAATTGTATTAGCAGTGATTCCATCTGGTTTAAATGCTGGAATTAATCTTGCTCCAGGATTTAATTCTGATGTTGTCGCTGCAAAAGTTGCTCCAGCAGGTGCTGCGGCTGACCCATTTACCCTAACCCAGAGGTTGCTCCCTGGCTGATATGAAAATGCAACAATCCATGTGAGTGCATTAGTGGGTAATGTAATAGTTGCATTTCCACCGGATGCTAATGTTGCACTAAACATATTAGTTGATGGAGAAGGCGCATAAGAGTTATACCCTTGTACATCGCGAGCAAAATTAAGCTTAGTTGACATAAAATTATATCCTTATAATTTCATAAATACGTTGTAATGTACGACAGGATCGACAATGTTAAATGCTGTTCCGCTTCCGCCTAACGGTACAGTTACAAAGAATTGCCCTAATGAATTGTCTCCATTTCCTGCTCCTACTGAACCACCTGTTCCACCATCTGTTGATATATTATTTCCTGTAGATGTTAAATTAACATTAGGTAATTCAGCTTGTGATAATGTATGTGTATCAGTGCCTCCTGTTTCACCTAGCGTCCATGTTTTAACACTTCCTGAACTTGCAAGTCCTATAGATGCTAGTGAACGACCGAGAGTTTTGGTTAATGATATTTTTCTGTTTGCATTCCAATCTGCAATTGCAGAAATACCATAAGCGACAGGGGCTCCCGCACTTGTAAACATAGGAGCATTTGTTGCTCCTACATTAGTCCAAATCATAGAAAATAATGGCCATGTATCTATATTAGCTCGCGTTGAATTAGAGGAAGCATTTCCTATTGTTCCATCATTCATTGCTACCCACCCATAAGGCGAGTATGTATTTATAGACGTTCTAATATCACCTGTACGCGGTGAATCAATCGTTCCGCTAACAACTTCATACGTTTGTAAATCATTAATTGGAACAACATTGCTTAAGTAAATAGAGGGTTTTGCAATATTCATACTGTAATTAACAGATTTAGGAAGTTCTATTTGCAAAAACCATCCATCATCCCCAGGGCCACCAGGAGGCAAGGTTGCTGTTGGAAATGGAAATGTAAATACAGTCCTTATCCATTTCCCATCAACAGGGTTAATAGTCCCTATTGTAGTTGTAGCAGGAGATGTGACGCCTGTTCCTAAAAATTGAAATAAATTTAATTTCAAAGTGTTATTAGGCGTACCAGTGACATTTTCAGTCCATATACTTACTGATGCATTCGTATAACCACTTAGATTTCCCACATGCAAACAAATAGGAATCTGAATATATTTTGAAGTTTCTGACGTTCCTGTATTGCCACATGCAACATTCATATAGAACTCAGGATTGCCATCGTTTGTTGCAGATGGGAATGTGTTTGCATTTGTAAAAGGTGTAAATGTAATAGTATCCGTTGCGCCAGTTGCATTTTTAGTAAAGGTCATATCAGACATATTGTCTATAAAACCATCATGCTGGCTTGGACATATTTTTGTATTTAGAGTATTAGTTAGCGTTAAACTTCCTGCATTTCGCCAAAATACATTGTTAGTGACTAAATTTGTAAGAGTTGATAAAAATGAATTAGTCGATCCAGGGTTTGAGACAAACGGGAAATTTTGTCGGGTAAATTGCCGTTGGCCATTTGAATTGTCTACAGTGACATAATAGGGCTGAAAGGTCGAGTTATCCAATTCGCTATAGGGATACCAGAAAGGGATAGTATCGTTCCCATTAGCGTCTGTAATCGTTCCAGCAGCGCTTAAAACTAATGGGTTCGGTAGTTGAGTATAGGTATAATTTCCTGCTGTACCTGTCTGGTAATACCAGTTTTTGAGCGTAGTTCGGCTATTATCTTGATAGCATGTGATAACGCCGTTTGACATTGCCGCATCTGTGGCATTGTCTGAAAAGTAATCTTGGAGGATGGGCGCGGCTATAAGCAGCGCTGTATTGATAGCCATTCCTTTGGCTCCTTTTATATAAGCAATATCCTTATTGCTGTCCGTACATATTGTACCCTACTGCTCCTCGTCCTGCACCTTGTAAGGCGAGACGTATATTATTTAAGTAAGACTTTAACATAGGATTTTGAGCCTGCCTTAACAAAGTAGGCTCGGTATATTTTCCAAAAATACCACCAGCTCCAATTCCTGCTAATGTCGCTAACATTGGATCAACATTATGACCCATTAAAGATCCTAATGTAGGATTGACTGCATGGCCTAAAAGAGCGCCTACGGTCATAGGTATGCCATATTGAGCAAGCTGACCTTTATTAAGGGCATCTTGCATATTTTGATTAAATCCAACTAAAGGATGATTGCTTGGCTCTAATGCTTTCCCTGAATTTTCTACAATAGGAGCGTTTTTTAATCCTTTCGCTAACGCATTAGGATCACGTTCTTTGATAGGATTTTTATGCTCAGCAATATCTCTAAGTTCATCAGTAGATACATAAGGGTAATATTTATCTCTCATAATATCACTACCTTTTTTGTAATCTTCTAAGGCCTTTGGATCTTGTTTTAAAAATCCTGCTATTTTATTTTTTATTCCTTCTCTCCATTGACCAAGATCAGGTTGTGCTCCCATTGCTGATTGAAAATTATGCAAATTTCCCAATGTAGGATCTGCAACGAAATCGTTATAAGCTTTTTTTGTTGGCGCATTAAAGTAAGCTCTATCTTCCTTTGAAAACTCTAGATATTTTTTAGGAGTAGGAGTTACATTATTATCAAAATATTTCCTTGCGGGCTGATAGTAAGGATCAGCTTCTGCCTTTCCTGCTTGTGCTAAATTCCGGATTTGTTCTGCTATTTTCCCAGCATATTCTCTAGGATTAACCATTTCTGCTAATTTAGAAACACCTTTAAATGGAGCAGATAATAATTCTAAGCCACCTTGAGTAGCACCATATTCCTTGGCACCTTCTCCAGCATTTTGATTTGTTAAAGCGCCCCATCCTGTTTGCCCTGCTATACGACTCAGCGCTTGAGGAATAAAACCACCTATTTTTGCCTCGGGTATAGCAAAAGAAGGTAAATTTTTACCTATGCTATGCTCCACATTTTCAATATCAGTAGGCTGTTGTCCCATGGCAATTTGCGGCAAATTAGCAATGATATTTTGTTGAGCTGGATCTTTTGAAACTAAAGACATTAAGCCACTTGCCACATTTAAAGTAGGTGGAATTCCAGCTTTTGGCATATAATTTGATATTTGTTGTAAAATGCTGTTTTGTGGCGTATTAGAAATATTTTGTGATTGATTCAATTGTGACAAAATATTAGGATCAGCAACAGCTTTATATTTACTCATATCAATAGATGTTTTTGATGCGAGCTGTTGCTGATTTCCTTCCAATTCAGCAATCAAGCTTGGATCAGTAACAGCAGCACCATATCTAGCCATATTATTCTCCTAAATAGGCGTACCATTTATCGCCAATCTTATCAAAAATAGCACCATTAATATTCTTGGTATCTTGCGTGCCAGGACGTAATTTTTTAGTTGGTTTCATTGGTTTTTTCATTTCATTAGAAATAGCGTTACTTGGGCCATAAATATTTTTCGATTCAGGATTAACATTATAACTACTTCCTGCATTCATGGCTTTTTTAGCGTTTTTTTCAGCAATGTCCAAATCTTCTAAAAATTTATCTCGACGCTGTGTAAAAGATTTCCATGTATCATTAGGCCTTAATTCAAGCATTTCCATATGCTTTTCATAGCCTTCTTTAGAATTAGTTGTTGGAAAAACTTTTTGAGCCAATACGCCTAGTCTGCTTTTTTCAGTCTCAAAATTATTCCATCTTCCTGCAAGATCAGGATCTTCACTTAATATTTTACTAATGGGTTTAGCTCCTATTCTTTCTGAAATGGCAGAAGCACCCGATCTAAATCTATTTAAAGCAGAACCTTTAGGAGTCGTGAACTCATATCCTTGATCAAAATAAGCTGGAATCATTTCTTTTAAATTAGCAATAGAGTTAGCTGTTGTTTGAGCATCTGATACAGTTCCCATTGCAGGAGTCGTAAGAGCCTCTCCTCCTACATTAGAAGTAATTCCTGGAGGATTTAATTGTTGATGCGTAGCAGCTAATGCTTTTTGAGCAGCAGATTGTTGTATATTTCCATGCGGTAATCCAGGCTCTTGTGAATCGTTTCCAATAGTAGACGGATTATTTCCTACTCCTCCGCCTCCACCTGTAGATCCTAAGTTTGATGTATTAGTAGATCCCACACCACCAGTCATTCCCCCTGAAATACCTCCAGAAGAAATACCGCCATTTTGAGATAGCAATTGTTGAATAGCATTCATAATGCCTTGGCCTTGATCTCCCATCATAGCCATTGCAACAGGATTTGAGGCAATTCTAGCAAGAGGCTCAAATTCTTTGCTAAAAATATTTGCCTGTGTTGTTTGTGGCGCATATCTTGCTGATACAGCAGACTGATAATTTCTTAAAGCATTAGATATAAGATTAGCATAAGGGCTAACTTGCTCTGGTGTTCCAGGTTGATATTGCAGGACTGGGATAGGCATATTAATTATCTCCTATAGAAAGGCCGCTAATGTAGAAGCCCCACCAAATACATTATTTAATGCTTGATTTTGAGCCATATTTTGTTGTTGTTCGCCAGTAAATGCTAATTGAGCTTTTTGAGCCAAAATATTTGCAATTTGATCAGAAAGATCTTTAGATGCAATTTGACCTTGATGGAATATGTCTTGCGTTCCAGTTAATCCTGTTCCATATAATTCTGTAGCTGGTTTTAACCAATTGTAATATTCCTGATTCCCAAGATTTGTTGCAAGCGCCATGTTCTCAAATTCATGCTCAGGTGAGCCAGCCATACCACCAGCAGCAGCCGCATGTCCTGCGCCTTGCAATGCTTGTTGTAATGCAAATTTAAAGCCAGGAGATTGTTGAAAATTTTGACCTATCTGATTAAGTTTGCCACCTGGGTTTGCCAGTAAGTTTTTAAATTCAGGTTGGATAGTCCCTAAAGCATTTTGACCAGCATTAACATAGGGTTGATAGTAAGGACTGATTTGTCCAGGAATATTGTTTAAATAAGGCATAGCAACATCGGCAGGATTTTTATTATTTTGCATCATGCCAAATAAACCAGCGCCAATTCCACCCGCGCCAGCAGCTTTACCAAAGTTGGAAGCATTTCCATATTGTCCAATAAAATCGCCGAAATCCATGACTAAATCCTTTTAGTCTAAAGTTAAAAACATTATAACAGTAAAAATGAGCTTCCACCAATGACACTAGTCCATACTGCTTGCGGGGCAGGCGTTCCATTTGCAGATCCTGCGGTTGTGCAAATATAGAGGATTGAATTAGTAGTGTCATAGCATAAATAATTTAATCCACCGCCTACATTGCCATTAGGATTTCCTGCATAGGTAGTCATCATAATATCCACCATCCTGCTGTCGATACATTAGGAGGAGTTGATGCATCATATGTAATAGAGAACACATTAGCTGCTCTATTCGTTGAATCAAAGACCATAGCGCCGCTTATATCAGGCAAGAATAGCTGAGTACCCCCTGACTGGTTCTGAGGCAATGGCGAGCCTATATATGGCGCATAAAGAGCTGCGATAGAAGCCATCTCAGAAGCCGTTAGCAAAGGCAGTCGTAACCCTTCATTACTAAAGTTCTTCTGTAACCCTTGAAACAACGAACTAAATGCCAGCATCCAAGGCTGCGTAAAATTACCCAACTTATCCACAGAATGAGTATCTCGTGGAATATCAGGAAATATCGCTTGTGGTATACTGGTTTGTGTCGTCATTGTCTTGCATTCACTATGCCATTTGTTGCAACAAAGCGTCCTAATCCCCAAAACTTAAATTGAGGTACAACATCATTTCCTATGCCACATTGCCACCAGCGTAGAGCATTCTTTCTCAATCCTATAGGGTTTAACACATAAGGCATATCATGCCCAAATGTAGCGCCTCCATCATAGGACAAGGATAAATCGACTCTAGGCAATGATAATGATCCAAATCCTGTATTTTGATTTTCCTGAAACTTAATAAAATTAAAATCATCAAAATCGAAATCTTGAGCAATTAGAACATTAAGGCCATCTTGAGTTTCTATAAAGTTTCCATCTTGAGTGACTAAAAACCCATCGCTTCCCTGCGTAATGACGAACTTAAAATCTTGGGTTAACCATAAGGCATCACCACCTAATGTTTGCTGCTGATAGTTAGTTTCACCTGATTCAATCGTAAATCCAATATCATTAATGATTCTGTATTCCTGTGATGGAAGCCTAATATTTTTGCAAATACGAAACCTTGGTATTTCATTTAATATAGGATTTCCAGAAGAATCATTTTGCGTACTGTAATCAGTGTAAATAGTATCAAATGCAAATAAACTTCCGAAGTTCTTGCTAACAAAATAGTATTGGTTATTAAAGAACGCTACTTGTGCAGCAATGAAATAGTTAAGATTTTCATCAGATGCATGGAAAAACCGCTTAGTATTAAAATCATAGAACAATGACAAATTGTCTGTATAGAAATTAATATGATAAATTAAGTGTCCGTCTTGTCTATATAAAAAACCTTGTGAATCTTGCGGGTCAGTTAATTGGGACATTAAGTAATCAATACCATCTGTCGTTATTTTTTCAATCGTACAGCCATCAGTTGAATAAACAATGATTGGGCCGCTTTTCTCATTTTGCGCAAGCCATACGACAATGCTGTCCATAGATGCAATGGTAGCAGGGTTTAAGCAACCATAATCAATATTATATTGATTATTGCGTTGATACGGAAATAATTGCGCGCCCGTATCAAACCATGGCTCAGAGACAACCGACCCAATCACGAGTATAGCATTGCCTTTAGATGGGAATCTAACGACTGCTTGAATAGTGTCAGGCTTCGTTTGTATCAAGCCGATACTTGCAGCGTTATTAAGCCATGTAAGGCCATCATTTTGCCCAGATAGCCGCCATGTGTTTGTTGCGGGCGGTGAATAGAAATTATCTTGCTTTGCTGCGCACAGAAAGTAGGTATCATGAAATGTTATATATCCAGGCGTAAATTGCAGACCTGTAACAACCCTAAAAGTTGGAGACAAAGATGGATCATATAAATATAAGTTTACACCATCAGATAGCAAAATCTGAGGTTTATTGTTTTCTGCAATATAGACAACGCCAGTATTAGTTTGTAGTGGTACGCCACCATTAATTAACACAGCAGATGAATCGAACGTACGTGTTAGATTCTGATCAAAGAATAAATTAACGAGATAGACGTTTGAATCAATGACTACAACTAATCTGTTTAGTTTAGAGCTAGCATAACAAGCACGCCCTACAAATCCGTTTGCAAACATGGAAGATGATACAGCGATCTGATAACCGGCATAAGGAACTAACCAGTTGTCCGACATAAACATGTTGTAAGTCTTTTGAATGCTGATCTTCGGATAACGGCCAAACGTAGAGCTACCCACAATGTCTATGGGAACCTCTTTAAAATTTTGGCCTCTTGTGATCATGGTGCCTTCCTTGGCGGTCTTTATAACTTATTTAATTTTTACCAAAATAGTACCCTATTACTAGTGTCGATATCGGCGGCAATATTGTTTTACATGATTCAAATATATGTATTTCTGGCTTAAACATATCAGCTATTCCACCAAAAACAAATAAAATCGATAATGTAAATAATATTAATTTAGCAAATACTAACAGGTCTTTTGGAGTAATATTATCTGTAATAATTGGTTTGTCTTTTCCAATAAAATCTTTTTCATGATTCATTGGAAAACTCCATTGATCCCAGATATCAAAATTTGGCGCTGATTACCTTTTTTATCTTCAATGATAATCCTATCGCCTTTTTTAATAGCACCAATAACTGTATCGCTAATATCAACGGTTCTTCTTAGCATATCCGAAAAACTTGCAGCATGAACAAGTTCCTTCAATTTTTCTACTTGCTCTACTGTATGTTTTTTCATTCGCACTGTTGTAACAATTGTTTCATCTGACATATTCATTCTCCTATAAAAGAATGCGTATTCTATATGTATATTTTATATATGTCAAATTTATTAAATATATAATAAAATCAATTAGTTAGGTCTCCAACCCCGTCCAATATTCACGTCTCCCCAATTCAGCCCTGCGCCTTGCTGCAATATACTTAACTTTTTCATGGTTAAATCCGGCGGGCTCATATATATCAACTTCCTACGCATGGAGTCATATATTTTCTGAGACTCTGGATTAAATAAAATGCCATATTCCGAACACATGTAATTTGCGAGCGCATAACGCAGATACTCAAGATAAGACGAGTCATATCCTGCATTGTTAGTCTGAATAAAATTGTAATTTGATACATAAGCGTGAGCTACCGCACCAGATCCACCACCACCCGTGATTGCAACAGTGGGCGTACTTACAAAATTTCCTCCTGCATTAACCAAGTTAATAGCAGTAATGCTCCCACCATTAACAACAGCATAGGCTTCGACTCCTGATCCGCCTCCTCCTGTAACTGTCACAGTGGGAACGGATGTGTAATTTAAACCTGGATTTGTCACAATAATGTTTTGTACAAATCCTTGGCCTAACGATGATAAGACATTGGTTAAATCTGTTTGTAATGTGACATTATTTAGAAATAACTTTGCCATTACCTTTAGAGGGTAATTTGCTTGTGGAAGAAAATAGACTCCTAAAGTGCCGCCACCTTCGCCACGATTGAAATTCCAATTAAATGGTAATGTTTGAATGTTATCAACACGGCTTGAGCCAAAATAAGCCCTACGCCCTGTTTGATCCATGGGATAGCGCACAACATCAATGTTGAATGTTGCAAGCTCTATCTCTGCCACATTTGGCATAAAATAGAATTCTTGACCGCCCACAAGCGGCATTTCAAGATAGGTATAATAGGGAATTAAATCCGTCTCAATTTGCTTAAAATCGAGTAACGCATTTAAGAGCATTAAGCCATCGGTAATCTGATCACCCGTAACCACTTGAAGATTACGGGCGACTATGCCAGATAAATACCAAGAGCGCGTTACTAGTGTTTGGGCTGTGTAGACCATAACACACGCTCCTTGTGTAGACTTACACTAATGCAGGATATGCACTATTTGATACACCACCCCATGATGCAACAGAAACAGATACTGCATCAGATCCAGATGTCACTAAATAGTCAATCTCAGGTTTTGAAGATCCAACGCCTGCAATCATCACAATATACTGCGATTGAGCAATACCCGCAGAGACACCTACGATGGTCGGCAAATTACCTGTTGCAGATGATCCTGTCGGTCTAAACTGTACAACATCTCCTGCGGCTGCTGGCGTAAATGTCACAAGTAGACCTACAATAACGTTGGGTAATGTTGTTGTAGGAATAGCGCTATTTGTAGTTAAATCAATAGCTGTAAAGGTTGTTGCGGTACCACCTGATAACACAGAGATTGCAGGTGAGTTAAAGTATTGCAAAAACCCAGCCATGTTCTGTGGTTTATGGGTTGCATAAACAAAATGACTTGAACCATCTGTCTGAATAAATCCAATCAAACGATAGGAATCATAGCCTGCTGGCATAATAGGCCCAGGATAATTGCTTGTTAAACTCAATACAGCAGCAGTGTTTTTATAATTGCGTGAATCACCAATTAAATAAACAGCATACTGTGTGCTTGCAGCAATTGTTCCAGTATCTAAACCATTAGCGCCATTCACAGCAGAATTGATATATAATCCTACCTGATAATTAACATCTTGCAGTGCAGGATTATCAATTCCAAAGTAATTGGTTAAACCAACGACCATATCCATTACATTATTTGAATCTCGCGCAGCACCTGGTGCAACGGCCAATAAAGTAGTCGATGCGGGTGAAATGCTTAATCCAGAAAGATACAAATGGGGCAATGCGTAAATTGCATCATTTTGAATTTGTGGGTTTGTCATGTGTGTTTCCTCTTAATCCTTTAGTAAGAAAGGGCTTTAATAAAATAAAGCCCCCTATCTTTTATTAACCTTGAGACAATGGAATCATAAAGCGCATAGAATATTCAGGAACAATCACGGAACCGTGTGTTTCATCATAAATCATGCCTGTTTGATTTTGCCCGAATAAAGAACCATATGTTAAGCGTAAAGATGCGCCCGTTTCGGGATCGTATTCATTCGCTGTATCATATGGGCTTTGTTCTGGTAATTGTGGCATAGCCATAAACAATGCTTCTCCGCCCAAAATACCGCCGCAACGGTGAGATGGGTAAGTTAACAATTGCATACCAGCCGCAATAGGATTGTTAAGATTTTGATTAGCACCACCCGCCCAGTTAAGTGCAGGAGTAATGCTGATTGTGACATTACCAGAACCATTTGCAGCCGCATTTGCAGTTGCTCTTACTTGCACAGGGTTAGCCGATGGGCTATGACCAATGAAGGTTAAGTAACGCATGTTGGGCTGATTTGCGACACCATCTTTAAACTGGAACAAGTCACCAGCAAATACAGCATTAGCATCGGATGCAGTAGCACCGCTTAATGTGATTTGCGTGACATTTTGTCCTGTTGGATCATTCGTGCTAATTACTGTCAATGTCTGAGCATTAACACCCGTGTTACCACTTACGTGGATAGGCATTAAGTTCGATTGATAGTATTTAACAAGAGGTGTACCAAAATCACCGACTTCCCAAGACATAGCAATATCATCGTTACGATTAGGAACGAATTGATTTAAGCCATTACCTACGATTGCAGGGATAACGGTATCAGGCAGATAAATTTTCATGCCCTCAGCAACAGCGCCGTAGTTCTTAAATAACATCACAGCTTGCGCTAATTGTTGATAAGAGCTAATGGCAGTTGAACCATCTCCAAAGAAACGATAAGGGCCTGAGAATGTATTGGTTGTACCATCTAATTGGCTAACAACACCAGAATCCCAGTTTAATGCAATGTTGGATTCAACTAAGTTTGCAAGTTCTGCAATAGCTGATTTACCGAACACACGCATGTAATCTTCTTCACCTTTTTCCAAGTTAAAGATGCGTTGTTGTGAGGTAACAGCAAAGCTTGTGTTATTGGCTTGATCGCAAACAAGTTGCAATACACGTTGAACAGCAGGCTCAAACGAGGCAACCAATCCCGCAGTCGTTGTAAAACGAGGGGGCAAGTCAAATGTAACGGTTGAACCTAAGTTTGCCTGAATTTGATCGAAATCCTTAAAGCGTGTATTAGCAGTACTAATATGCGCACAAAGGTTTAATAACAAGCCCAAAGACGATCTTTGATATGTTTGAACTTGTTGTAAAATATTATTGGGAAATACAGCCATTGTTAATACTCCTAACTATCAGTCCATGAAAGTTCGGATTAACAAGTGCTATTAGACGTTAAATTTTAGACTTTCCATTTATTCCTAAAATCTCTAACGCCCATCACACCGTTATCCGTTCCAGTGTTAGAAGGACGCATACGACTGAGTGGCTCATTAGGAATTCTTGTCTTAGATGCTGCCTCATTATCTTTTAAAGATTGAGACATCCGTTGCGCTTGTCGGATCGCATCTTTAGGAGACATATAGGCAAGATTTTCAAGCGTTGCCATTTTCCCGCGATCTTTCCCAAGCTCGTAGAGCATGTCGTGAGAGTTATCAACGTGTTCCGCTAATAACTGCACCACATTAGGAAATCTCGCATATTCAATGTCACCTGTGACGGCTTCAAAATCAGGGTATTTTTCTTTACCTGGAGCGACTTTATTCCAGAAGTTTTGCACAACTTTTTGTGCTGTTTCTGCCTCATGGCGTTTCTGAGCTTCCTCATAGCGTTGATCAGAAAAGCGTTGTGCTTCCTCTGCTGCCAGTCGTCTAATTTCCTGCTCGGATGTAAGAGGATTATGGGGCTGTGTGGGTTGCGGTTGTGCAGGCTGCTCTCCATACTTTTGTTGAATATATTGAGGCTGTTCCGATTGTTGCCGTCTATATTCTTCAATTGCCCGTGCCTTTTCACGTCCTATCAGTGAATTGACTTCTGACTGTTTAAAAGTCTTTTCTTCACGTGGGGCCTCATGTGACGAAGGTGCGCTTTGTGGCGCAGAGCTTGTTTGTGCCGGTTGTGAAGATACTACCCCAGGATTAGATGATACACCTTGATCCTGACTCATTCCTTGAGCTTCATTCATTATGCTTTCCTTAGCTATTTAACCCCGCAACGGTATGGCCTCGCTGTACGCACGAGTCTCGGACTATTAACCGCATCACCGTAATACCCCGCATAACGCACGGGTCTCGTTATAAAAAGCTGCTACATATCCTATGCAATCAGCTTAATATATATTTCATCATAGGTATTGACTTTTCAATTGTCAATAGGTTTGCACAGTGTAAAAAAAATATTTTTCCATAATAATCTGAAATCACAATCTGTTTTTGCAGTTTTTGTGATGCATACAAAGGATCAACATTAATTTGCGTGCAAAACCAGCAAAAATTAGGATTTTGATCTGTTAAAAATTGCCTTGCATAATAGGATTTTTCATTAACATCATTAGGGTAAACATCAATAACCCTATAAATTTTAACTAATAGATTGACTAATAAAAAGTCAAGTTTATATTGATTGCAATCAGCATATTGATACATTTTAACAGTAAAAATGAATGCTTTACGTAACTTCTTTTTTCTCTTAATACGCCTATCCAATGTATATTTATCGGTAGGATGAGGCTTACAGCTTGATATTGCCTCATGATAGGCATCGCTAATAACACGTGAAAATATTGATCGGCATCCTGCAATATTATCCTGCATTCATTCATCCTTGAATTTTATAAAAAGCTATTCTGCTTTTTCACTTTCTTTCAGTTTGTCTAACCAATATAGACATTCTTGTTTTCCGCCCTCAAGCATATTGAAATTTGCCATAATTTGCTGAATATGCTTTTCAATTTCTTGAAGGCGTTTTTCTATACTTTCTTTGTCCATAAAATCCTATTAAGTGTTTTGAGCCACAAGAGGTAAATAATAAAGTGTACCATCAACACTAATTGTCAATACTTTGCTGGGTGTTGGAGGCGTTGCATTACCCCAAGAGCCTGCGCCTACACCTGAATCTTTAAAGTAAGTAACACCAGATAAACCCGCATTTGTATTTAACAACATTAAAGTTGTCGCACCACCATATAGATACAATTGACCCGCTAAAACGGCTGCTGTGGTATTAGTCATTGCAATACCATATAATCCTGTCTGATCAGTCAGCGTGCCAGAGGATGAGCCATAATCACCCCAAATCGGTGCTGCTTGACCTGCATTGATAGTTGCAGCCGATATATCTAATTGACCAAATATGCCTGCTGTCCATTCAGATCCAGACAATGTGCCTGTAGCAATGACTTTTCCTTGTGTTCCATAAATAAAACCGCCAGACGCACCGACCATATTTGCAACGCCACGAACACCAACAACATTCCCAGATGTCATAGTAGTAGCAGATTCAGTCATAGACCCAATCAATGCACGAAGAGTACCTGGAGTTGCAGATGATGTGCTTGTAGAAATAGTCTGTCCACTTGATGTTGTATCTAAAACAAAATTAGCAGTAGCCGCACCTGGATCTGGAATAGTCAAAACAGTTGCTTGTCCATAAATTGCATTTTGAATTGTAATTGCTGTATTTCCAGTATTACCAATAGGATTGATAATAATGTGACCATTAGATGAGCCACCATAAGCAAGTAATTGTCCTTTAGTAGTATCATCGCCTGCTTGTATATTTCCTAGATTAATTGCTGTGGCTGCATCTTGACCAAGCGTTCCTGTTGTATCTGTAAAAGTTCCAATATGATTTGCAACAGTTGTTCCATTTGCCATGACCACTTTAGTTTTGGCCGCATTAGATGGTGAAAATCCAGAATCTTTAATTTGACCTGTTGTACCATTAAAATTAGCAAAATCGCCGCTAACTACGGGTAACAATACATCACCAGGGTTTGCCCAATTAGTTAAAGTAATAACACCATTGCTAATAGAAACAGTAAATAATCCAAATGTGCCGTGATTAGTATTCACATTGTAGGAATATTGAATACTTAATACATCAGATGAAAAGATAGGATTAACTGCAAGATCAATTGCATTGAGATAGCCTGCTGTTGTGATGGTTGCAAGATTATCAGTTGTTACCATATACTTAATAGCGCCGAGAACGCCGACTTGACCTGGCAACACGGCAGGAGCTTGAACAATACCCATAGTAAATTCCTTTTAAATTTAAAGTTAAAATCCGTTTAACTTAACCGCGACGAGGTGTTAATGATCCACCAGATCGCTTCCATTCCGCATGGCCTTTCCCAGTCATTTTACCAGGCTGGCCAACACGTCCGCCCTCACCTTTGCGCTGGATAACGCGACTAATACCTTCTTGGTGAGAATCTGAAACTTTTCGATTATCAATCATGCCTTTACTTTTGTGTTCCATCGTCTTTCCTCCGTGAAATAGACTTATTCAGCCACATGGCTGCCTCTTCCAAGCATTCAATTCCTTTTGAACGCTCTTTGTTTTCTTGAACATTATCTAAAACCCATTTATACAATTCGTATAAAGCATTTTTGATATGCCTTATATCATCGCGCCTTTTGGCATCGACTGCAATAAACTCGAATGGATTAACTTTTTTATCAACTTTATATCCTATATGATCTGCCATTTTCTCAATGACTTCAAAACATGTCTCTATACCTTCTTGCATGTGATTTATTGTATGTTCTTGGGCATTAACTTGCTGTTGAATCATATCAATATCATTATTTATTTTTATTTTAAAATTCTGTATTTCTGAAAACGTAGGAGGTGTAAGCGAGCTATATCCCCAATCAGGATTTCTACCATTAGGATATGCACTGCATTTTTTTCCCAGCATACACGCTCCTGTACATAAGCATGAACTCATGATAATCGCCCCATTGTTATATTTTTTAACATTCTGACCTCAGGATTTTGAACAGTCCATATTTCACCAGTATCAGTCATAGCAACAACCCAAAGTATATGATGCTCTTGGCTGTAATCTATCATAGCAATTGCATATCCATCTCCTTTGCCAAGTACTTGCATAGGGATAGGAGGATTTAATTGCAGAATCATTTATTGCCGCCCTTTGTAGGTTTTACCATCTTGCGTCTTGTTTTATTCGTATCTTTAGCAACCTCCTTTACTGTCTTTTCAGTTCTAGCAAAGGCTTTCTTTTCATTCTTAACTTCTCGCTTATTAGCGGGAACAGGTTTCTTAGCTTGCATTGCATCCTCCATGGATTTCTTTAACTGCCTTAATAAATCTTTCGCAAACGAATAGATACATTTCCCAATATCCATACGTCCATAATAACTAAATCTGGGTTCAGCTATTTTTTTTTAGATGAAGCCTTACGTTTAACAGAGTACGCGATGGCAAGACTTTGCTTTTTTGGCTTACCCGCTTTTAATTCAGTCTTTAAGTTCTTAACGAAAGTTTTATTGCTCGATCCTTTCTTTAATGGCATCGCATGTCTCCTTATGCATCACGTCTATTCTTACGATAAAGCTGCTCATACATATTACGGCGCTCAGATGGGCTTGCGCCATATAAATGCTTACGATAGGAATTTTCCAGTTGAGTGTCATTCAACTTATACGTTCTTTTTAGTTCTGCGGGTTTGGCTTCGTGGAAGTCATTCCATGTAGGTTCTTTGCTCATCATTAATTCCTTTAATAATGTTCATAAAAATATACGCTATTTGTGGAACAATTGCATTACCTAAACTTTTATTTCTGTCCAATCCATGGGGTATCCCATCATCCACTCCAGGAATTGGGGGTTGATCTTTTTCCCAATTAAATTGGAATGAAGCGCCCCTATACTGTCCTGAATATCCAGTCCGTGTTTCCCATTCTTTCTGCTCGGCGATGGTTCTCGTATTGGTTTGCTCGCTTGTGATGCTGTGGGAGTTGCTAATAATCCAATCTTGAGCATTAAAAGCCTTCCAAGACTGAGGGATGAACTGTGTCCATTCTGATTGTACCGTCTCAAAGTGCCATTGCCAGTCATCTTGAAATGATCGCTTTTCCCTATAATCTGACCTATTGTAGCATCGCTCGCTGTGACTGTTGGCAATAACCCATAGCCTTTCCCTTTTGTGTGGCGCACCGATTGCGCTAGCCGGAATAAGATACGCCCGCCAATCGTAGTTTTCTCTTTCCAGATCTTCGAGTATTGGGTCAAGACAGGGAACAATCCCAGGCACGTTCTCGAGAATGACCCAATTTGGCTTGCTTTGTTTAATGATTCTGAGTGTGTCAGGCCATAAGTATCTATCATCCGAAAACCCCTTTTTCTTACCAGCAACACTAAAAGGCTGGCATGGAAAACCTGCTGTTAATAAATCTACTTGCGCCGTAAAATCCATTTTTTTAATATCATCGTAAATAATTATATCCGGCCAATGTTTAAATAATACCTTTCTACAAAATTCATCCTTTTCACAAAATGCTATAGTCTCAATTTGAGCCCATCTTGCCGCCAACGCAAACCCGCCTATTCCACTGAATAAATCTAAATGTTTCATTATGCCCTTGGCTGTTGTGTAGGTTGTGTTATTTTGTGGTGCAATTCTACTCCTTTATGATGCGTTTCGATACTCTCTTTTATGTGTCTGTGACCCATATCCAGATGCTTTAATTGCAGATCCACTTGTTTACCAAAACGCTCTGTTTGCGCCTTAACAAGCTCGACTGAATCCTCATCCTCAGACATTTTAAGCTCAGCCATAATCTTCTTTTCTTTAAGCTCAAGGTCTTTCATATCGACTTCAAACTCTCGCTGGTTCTTAACATCATCCATTTGTAGTTTCTTAGCCTCAAGCTGTACTTTTAGCATTGCAGGGTTGTTTTGTATCTCGGCTTGCTGTGCTTGCATAGCCATTTGTTTTTGTTGCTGCATCTCTTGTAACCAACTATCAACCATCGTTTTAAGCTGCTCGATGCCGCGTCCTTCCATATTGTCTAATACAAAGTTTAAGCCCTTTTCTGCAATGAATTGCGCAAACAGGGGTGACATTCCCATCATCTCTTTGACCATCATAATGGTGCGAGACTTCTGCACTTGGAATGATGCACCTGCTTTAACAGTGACATTCAGTTCGTTCGTATCGAAATCCATATCCATACCGTCTTGCTGATTGATCTTGATATACGTCTTTTTGCCCTCTGCATCCATCAAAGGTAAGGTACGAGGTGTTGTATAATATTTAGGCATTAGATCTACATAGATTTGTGCAGCACGCTGATAGCCTTGCAGATAACCTACGATATAGGGCATTGCTGTTGCATTAGACTGGCTTGCTGCTTCAACCAATGCAATACCACTCAATTGGTTGTTATTGATCCCTAATGCAGCATCATAGCTTCCTAATACGTTTTGTATAAGCTGGTCAGAGCCTGTAAATGCGTTAATAATCTCAGGCGGGCATGGGATACGTTGAACCTCACGTATTGGATTCATGATAGGCGTTTCAGGATTAGACTCATGCACTGAGTTGTAAACCAATACATTGGCCTTCTGAACATCCTTATAAGCTGCTAAAAATTCTTCTTCTTTAGGTAATGCCTCTTTAGCCACCATAAACTTATGCTGAACGGTGTTCTCAATTTCATTCGCTAAGGCAATACCAGAGTAGTTCTTAAGACGTTGAGCACCTTTTGCATGGTAGACATAGGGGCGCGTCACTTGTCTTACATTGCCATTCTTGGGCGTTTTAATCATGACTGAATGGCCGTCTACAAAAACCAGAGGAAGCATCGTAAAATCAGTTGATTCGTGTTCTATGATTTGGTTTTCTATAAGGCGGTAGCGATCTATACTTTCAATGGTTGTCTTGCGTGGTTTACCAATAATTGCAGGAGGGGCTACTAAATCCCCCCATGTAGCAAGCAATTTGTCATATTTATCTTTTGTCATGACTTGTGGTGGCGCACCTTGTTCCCCACGTACTTGAACTATTGTTCGCTCCTTTGTTTTTTTCTCATAATACTCAGCCACCATGACAATGGGTGTTGCATCATTAAGATAAGACCAATTGAACCCTGAAAAGTCACGTCTGAAGTTAAGATTCTCAACAGAGATATTAGGAAACTCATCTTCAAAATCTTCTTTTGCCTTAGGATAAAGCTCAAAACAGAACCGTCCATCGCCTTTATGAGAATAACGCGCAAGTTGATCAAACCCGCAGAGCGTTGGATCAAAGACTCGTTCAATATTAATAACCTGATGAAAACTCATAGGCTTTGCATAGTCAGTGGTTATTTTAAGACTACTAAAACCACCAGAAAGTAAGTCTTTATAGACTTCATATTTAGTATGATGATTTTGTGAATCAAGGAGGGTATGACGTAAATGTTGCTCTACAACCTTAATCGTCATAGGATCAGCCGTAGTCTGATCGTCTGCGTTGACTTCAATGTCAGGCTCTTGCTTTGAGAATTCTCCCAATAGACGTGATATGTATGCCTCAAGTACGTTGAATTCAAGCTGAGGTCGTCCTAGTGTCATTAAAAGTGTAATATCATCTTCTTTTAACGATGCCTCAAAGACAAACCGCCTAAACTCATTATAGCGGTCATAATTGGGTTTGAAATAATCGTATGCGCGCCGTACATTGGTTTTAATACGGTCAAGTTGATTCTGGTGCTTTTTTGCCACTTCCATGTGACAGTCCTTTTAATTAATTTCTATATGCTGATTTCCTCAATCTATCCACCTGATGAAATCCTTTCATAAGGTTTTGAGCTACGTGATTATAGTTAACAGGGTTCACTTCCTTATTAACGATAATCTTATCAATCAATGCCATCTTAACAGCGTCATAACAAGTGTCTGCAATGTCATCGAATCTATGTACATTGTTAGCTGTGATTTTTCTCATATGCTCTAAACACATTTTCGTATGTTTTCCGTCTCTTGGCAATGTTACTTGCTTACTGGCGATATATTGCTGCATTTCAATAAATCGGTTTGTCTTACTATTAGCAGTTCCTGAACGCTCGATATCAATAATTCTAAGCCCTTGAATGTCTTTTAAAACAGAGACCAATGTCACACCCGTAGACTTCTTTTCAATTGCCGCAAATTTAGGTTTAACAAGATAGCGCATACATCCTGTCCAAAAGTCTAAAAAGGCATCCTGCAAGTCTTTCGGTTCTATACGAAGCTCCAAACAATCAATCCAGTGTAGCCCATACATATTGTCAATAGTGCTACCATTGAAAGTAAGCTGATATAAGCCCCAAAAGCTAAAAACAGTCGCATCATTATACTCTTTTTCGGTTTCCGCACTATCCGCTGTAATGAATGTGGATAAAATAGTAGGCGTACTATCAAGTAAAGGAAACCAATCAGTACGAAACAATCCACCACCAGCAGGCATAGGATCTTGCTGATACTGAGAAGCAAAGACATAAGGTTGTTTCTCCTTCATTATAATAAGCTGAGAAAGTGGATTGACCTCGGGATAACGTGCATTGCCTGCATCATCCAATGCTTTAATTATCACATTACGCCATTTCTGTCCGTCTGCGCCCGATAGTAGATGCGCAAATAGATCATCCTCATGTAAGCGTTGACCGATTAGTATAATGGGTACTAATGGCGATCTAGGACGGCGTTCTATGGTCTCAAAATAATTTCGTTGAATGCGTTCTCGTATATTATCTGAGTGTATTTCCTCCGGCTTATGAATATCATCTATAATGACCCCGCCGGTAAATCGGTGCTCACCAGGCAAACCAGCATCGTGTCCTGTAATGCCCCCTTGCGACCCGAATGCTTTAACTGCGCCTCCTTGAGTTGTCTCAAAGTGATCTTTGGCAGATGACTCGCGCTTAATTTCGACATTAAAGAGTTGTCTATAAATAGGCATACACATAGTTTGTTTGATGGAAGCGGTATGTATAGTAGCAAGATCAAAAGAATGAGAAATGTACAGGAATTTACAATCGGGATAATGCGCAAAACACCAACAAATAAAGCTTTTACAAAGCTCAGACTTAGCCCAACCAGGCGGCAAATTAATGGATAAACGGTTTGTTTTAAGTAGGAAAACATCGGTTAACTCCCTGCATACCTCGTAAAAATGTGACTCATTCCCTTCAGGATGTGATAACATAAAATCACGTCCAGTGCGTTTCTTAAACATGACGCGATGAAACAAAAAGAAGTCTGAAAGCAAATCTTTTCGTAACTGATTAATTTCGCTTAGTTCTTCTCTTCCTGCAAGCATGAATGTACTATCTCCCTGATAGACTCGATCTCGCTTTTAATAGCCTTTTTGATTTCATCTTTGTTTTGATCAGACCATTTACCGATAGCTTTAAGATAAAATATTTGTGCAGATACATTCATTGCTTCTGCGTTCTTTATAAGCAAATTGGCCACATGTGCTAAACCTTTAGCCCGACCGCGCTTTATTGCGTCAGAAAATTGCGGATATTCTTTACACTTTTCATTCATTGTTTCACGAGAAATGCCTAAAGCTATCGCAATTTCTTTTTTCTTTAATCCACGAGATGCATAACTTTCAGCTTGTTCCATAATCTCAGGAGTTGGTATCCATGGTGGTCTGCCAGCATTAGACATTATTTGCACTCCTTAATACGATTTAAAGCAAAAATAAGATTTTCTAATTTAATATCACGTATTTCTATATCTTTTCTACCATCTCTATAATGCATCTGAATAGTTACTAAAGGTGGTTCAATGAACATATCCCTTATAACAACAAACGATGATGTATCATCATTATCAAAAGCTATATGTCTATGATCATGAGTGGATGGGATTTTGTTTGATTCAACCATTAGGCACCTCATTAAATTTAATTCCATGTTTATAATTTGATAAATCGATAGATGATTCTAATATTGCATCTTTGCCTGTAAACTTTTGCCAACGGTTAACAATAACATCGCAATAAGCGGGGGATATTTCCATCATGAAGCATTTTTTATTAATCTTTTCACAAGCAATTAAAGTGGTTCCAGATCCGCCAAACATATCTAAAATAGTTTCTGCTTTTTTACCCCACTTATCAAAAAAGTATAATCCTAGTTCTATTGGTTTTTGTGTTGGATGGCCCCAACGTGTTTTATGTTCTCCTTCTTGTCCTGTTTCCTCTCTAGCTTTAACGCCTTTCCATAATTTTCTATAAAGAGAGTAGTGATGGCGTTCTCGTGACCAACATAATTCAAAGTCACTTGCTATTCCATCTACTGCAGCTGTACTTTTATCCCAAACAACCCATGAACCACCACGAGGCAAGCAATCAGGATAATTATCTGCTCCCCATACAAAAACTTCTTTAGCATTAATACAATGAGCATTAGATAAAATAGTTTTTAGATCAATTCCTTCATCTTCCCCATAAAATTGTGATTCACTTGATGATTTTTCATGACCATATCGTTTTTTATAATCAGTTTCGAGATTAATTCCATAAGGCGGATCGGTATAAACCATATCAGTTTTATTACCAGCCATTAGCTTTTCAACGCTATCAATCATCGTAGAATCACCACACATTAATCGATGATTACCCAATATCCATACATCACCCTGTCTAGTTTTAGGACTAACGGTAATAGCAGGCACATCATCGGGATCGCATTGACCCTCAATGACAGTTTCAACTTTAGGAAATTCAATATTAAATGGCTTAAAATCAAAATCAGGAAGTTTTTCTAATTCAACATTAAGCTTTATGAGGTCGGTATAGCCTTGAGCCGCAATCTCATTATCTAAAATGCGGTAAGCACTGATTTGTTCTTCGCTGAGTTCGTCTGCAATTTCGCATGGCAACAATTCAAGTCCAAGTGTCGCGGCAGCCTCATAACGCGCGTGTCCGCACACGATGACGTTATTTCTATCAAGAACAATCGGTTGTTTAAACCCGAACTGCTTAATAGAATTGCTAATCGATTCGAGCTGCTTAATAGGATGTTGCTTGACGTTATTTTCGTACGGTTTGATTTCATGTAACGGAATCATCCGTATGTTCATTGTTGCATTTATCATTTTTGTCATCCTTGACATTTTTACTAAAAATTAAATCGTATGCATTTGTAGGAACACAAATAGCTATTACGTCCTGAAATATTTTTTCTTCAGGTTCGCTATCCCAAATAATTATTTCTTGTGCTTTTTGCATTTTTTAGCCTTACAGTCTTTGCATGATTTCATTTAGCTTTCTCCATATGAGATATATATATCATATCAATAGCTTTCTTTAATTCATCAATATTAATAGAATATGTTTTAGTTAAAAAATTATTATTAATATCACTCACAGTAAAATTTATTATACCAATATCATCATTATTATAATGCAAATTAAGCCAAGGATAATCATCATTATCATCCTCTAAACATATCTGCAAATCTACAATCATTGCTTATTAGTGCTCCCAAAATAATAACTCAATACCATGATAAAGCCTGCTGTAAGCTGCCCTACCATCATATACAAAACATCATGATCAGATTGATCTAGCTTTGTAAATTCAACAGTTGCACACATTATAAAATAACCTAGTATCACAATAAAGGCGATAATATCTAAGACATAATCTCTTTTACCTGTTATCTGAACAAGCTTTGTTTCTCTATCACGAGCGCTAATACGATCCTCAAGTTGATAATGAATTAATGACTCTTGATGATTCATTTCTAGTTCTTTAAGTTTTACAGATGCATTAGGATCGTCTTTAATGGCTTGAGTAATATTGTCTGGATTAACATTAAATGCCTTCGCAATTTCCATAATAATCATTCCAGCAATGGGATTGAATGGACTTATAACAGAGCTTAATAAGGGCGCATACTTTTCAACAGATGTCTCTATGTCCTTATAGTTAATCATAGATTCCCTGTTTTCATAATATAGGCTAGCTGCTCATAGCGATTAACATCTTGGTGTGCCGCTTTAGAATTTAGTATTTCGAATGCTGCCTTTTCCCAGTCACGTGCTTCGATTGCATCCAGCATTTTATGAAATTCGAGAAGGCCATTGACACCAAGATTGAAGCACATATCCACCAATACAATTTGCCTGTTGTCTGATAGTTCACTGAAATAAGGTAAAACATTAGCCAGCTTTGAAGTAAAATAGAATATGTCGTCATCCAGTAAGGCAAGGGCTTCTGTAGTCGAAATACCGCGATCAGATAAATTGCGCCCAATACCAATTGTAAGATGACCAGTAGAGTCAGCATAAGGAAATTGCCTGTAGGATTCGTGAGTCGTGAGTAGACTTTTTAGCTTTTGTCTGATTTCGGGTGTCATCATAGCATTCCTTTGTGATCGTTAAACTACAAGTCCTATGACATTTCTGGCACATATAATAATCAACCATAACATAAACATCGCTTTTACAACAACGACTTATCATAACATATCTATCCATAGAATTAAAAAAATGGCTCCTCATTTAAGGGAGCCTAAATGTTGCATCAGCAACGAGGAGCGTAATTATTTCTTTGGTCTATCGAGCAATTGACTGACTGTCACATGAAGATTATTAACATCTTCTTTGATAGTAGTGAGAAGGTATGAAACATCCAGTTTCTTGTAATGAAACGCAATGACTAAGAAGCTTAAAGCAAATCCAATGGAGAAGCTTAACAATAATTCAAGCATGAATACGTCCTTATATTCTGTTGTTAATGTAGTCTAACGTAATCTGTATAGCATTTTCAGCGCCATACGCGAATGTTGCATAGTGACCTATTTTATTCAGCTTATCAAGCCATTCTGTCTGATTTTCTCGCTTTGTGACTTTCTTTTGGTTTTTGCGCTTCATTTCGAGCCAGAGGCCGTGATAAGTGCCATTAGGCACAGGCAAATGGTAATCGGGCAATCCAGCTCGCATTCCGATTAGTTTCAGGAAAAAACCGGATGCCGATGACCTTTTTCCTTCGTTTACAATTTTGTACAAATATTCACGCAGTATGGGATTGTATTGCGCCCATGCGTAATAAGCTTTGCATTCTTGGTATTCGGAAGAAATCCATTTCTTCATTTTCCATCCTTGTCCCCTGCGGTTGCCCCCTGCATTGCCCCCGCCATAAATTGTTCCTCATGGAACATATATTGCGTCTAAATTACTCTAACAAGCGCAATACATTGACCTTAATCATGCTCTCATACCCAGCTTCTGCTTAATCTCTGACATATAATGTAAAGCTGTTTCTTTTTTAGCTAGATTAGGCTCAACATCGAACGCCTGGGGATAAGGCACGACTATATTCTTGGCATAGTGAAAAAAGTCCATCACGGTAGGAGGCCGCGCAGAGAGATATTCCGCGTCCTTCTTGCAACGCAGCAATTGTATTTTTATCTCATCATAAGTAAGTCCTGTCAGACCGCCTTTCCAGACTGTCTTGTAGAAATCTTCTACACGAGGATTTTTCAGGGGTTCTGTCCAGCGCTCACCATAAAACTGCGCCATGCAGTTGAATAGCTTGTCAATCCAGTCCATTGGAATTGGTGTCATAAATCATCCTTCCTATCCTATGCTAAGCAAAAGCTAGCCTCTGCTAAGCAGAGGTCATGTACTGTAAATATATTACACAATCAAAACCCAATCAAGAAATATAAAAATAATTGTAGATTAGTGTTGACATATGTTGATTAACGTATATAATGGCTTTATTGAAACTTAACAACGAGGAGAAAAGAGATGAAAAAAACAACCGAACAAGTAACTTTAACAGAATCAGAAATCAGCTATGTTTACACTTGTTGGATGCAAGCTTACACAGGAGCTTACAAAGATTTTAGAGATTACTTAAAAGTAGTGATTAATGTGAAAAGAAGCACAGGATCGGTATATAAATAAAAAATTTGCCCCGCAAGGGGCTTTGAGGAGAACTAAAATGAAATGCACAGTTTGTAAAAAAGAAAATGGCTACATCTACACATTCATCGGCGCTATTTGTATTAAATGTGACGATAAAACCAATAAAATGGCAGAAGAAAAGCTAAAAACTTGGAAATTACCAAGGTTCGTAGGAGAAATAAAATGAGTACATTATCTGATCGATTTTTAATAGAGGCAAACAAAGAATTATTAGATACCATTCTTAATTATGATTCGGATACTTTTTTTTCAAAAGGATGCGATCTTACTTATGAAGAAGCAAAAGAATTAGCAGGTAGAGCAATTCATTCGTTTATCGACAATAACCTAGATGGCATTTTTTTAGATAATCATCTTGCGCAAATAAGAGGAGAATAAATGACCATAGAAAATGAAACTCGTACCCATATCACAACCGCCGAGGCAGCTTATTACTTAAACAGAAAGCCTCAGACGCTTCGTACATGGGCAACCTATGAAAATGGCCCTATTAACCCCATACGCATTAATGGTCGATTAGCATGGCCAGTTGATAAGATTAAGCAACTTCTAGGATTAAACATCTAAATGCACAGGCTTAGCCGGCTTTTCTCTTATAAAACCATCGTTTATTCCTACAAACTTAGGATGCGTGATTAATCCACCACCCTTTTTATACTCAATAATACCTTTTATGATCGATATTTGTATCTCTGTCTGAGGTTGTGGGTTCTTTTCGCTCAATAGTCCTTTCAGTATCTGCTTCAGCTGCTTAATCGGTAACTTTCGTAACTGCTCCAATGTTAGTTCCATGTTATCTCCTTATATGCCAATTAAAGCCAATTATAGGCTCGTGGTTAAACGATCTCTAAGTTTTAATGTCTAATATAGGGTTAACCTCCAAAACGTCCTCAATGCAAATTATATGAAGGCCATACCAGTTAATTTCTTTGATCCATAGAAATTTAACCATTTCATCAGGAAATTTATAGTCAGTAAGACCCGTTTCAAAATTAAATCCCCAATTATCTGAAAAATAAAAATTAAGATATAGTTCTGCCCATTCTTTCTCATTACCAAAATATTTTCTAACTCTGTTTTTGAATTGTTCATCTGTGGTTAATACTTCTGCATTATTTTTCATAAAATGTTCATTTTCTTTCTTTGTCTTAAGCCAGAATTTACAAGCAAACCCATCATTAACGCATTTTGTGTAAATATGCTCAAGAAACAAGCCATCTTTTAACGAAAAGAAGTCTGAAAATATCTCAATCGCTTTGTCTTGATTAATTGCATTGACGATAAATAGATCTTTAAATTCCTCAGTTGGACTAATTAAATATTTTTTCATTATAGATTCCTAATATCTTGGTTGATTATCATAACGCCTAACTTGCCCTTTTTGATCTTCATAAACTCGTTTAGGCTTTTCTCTGTTTAAAAACTTTTCAAAAGTAAGCTGCCAATCATCTGATTTTGTCTCATACTCTTTTGAAACCTTGGCAAATTTATCAAGTAAATAGACTTCAGTGTTATTAGTTTTTTTGGCAACTATAGATAATAACTCACGCCGTTTATCATCTGGAAAAAAATCATCTGGGTATAGGTATAAATCAACAGAGCTCTCTTTTTTTATTTCTTTATTTAACTTCTTTATATTATGTCTCGCTAAGTCGAGACCCTGCCTCTCGCTAAGTCGAGACCCTCCTCTCGCTAAGTCGAGACCCTGAGAGTTTTTTGAACTATCATCTTTAGAGTTATCCCCAGCTTTATTTTCTATCTCAATTTTCTGTTCTGGTTGAACAAGATACCGCTTTACTCCTTTGTAAACTCTTTTTAACTCGTTATGTTTTTCAAAGAATGTAAAAGCATCATTCAAGGTTGAATCTGATTTTATTCCCGCTCTTTCCATGATGACGTTGTTTTTTAAATAACATTGCTTCCCATGGTTCCAAAACTGAAAAATTGTTTCATAAACTCTCAAATAGGATAATTGAAGATCAGGGAGCTCTAAAATTCTGGATGGAACGATAAAAAAAGCGGATTTGTATTCTGACATACTAAAATTCCTTTCATGTGGGGGGTTGACCAGATCCATGGGCAACGTATAATAGGCGTTGCACGTGTTGGTTCTGGAGAACCGTATTGTTAAGTGCACCCTGTCTAGTAAACGGGGTGCATGTCGTAAAACCCCTCCATCTTACTCTATTCTCACCCCGAAACAACAGCCCTTCTAAACTCTTTATTTACATAAAAAATACACAAACGCCGATGACGCCGATTGCGCCGAACACGCCGAAATAATTTGCCAAAAAATATAATTCTGTTATTGTGTGCAAACTATAACTAAAATGTGACTTCATACCATGACTGACAAAATTAAAAGTAACAATGATGTGCGTATAATTACAGATGTTACAAAAGAGTGCAGAAAATCACTGCGTATACTAGCTATACAAAAAGATACAACTTTGCCATTAATAGTCAAAGATATACTTGAACGCGCGATGAGTAAAAAAGTTAATAATGTACAAGAGGTAAATGGTGAGTGACATCATCAAAAGAAAAATCTATTTTATAAAAGACGTAGAAAAAATAATAGGTAGAAATAGGCTTACATTAAGAAGATGGTGGAACAAAGATCTTTTTCCAAAGCCTACGTTAATAAATAATCAATTAGCATGGTCGGCTTCCACTATAAATGAATGGATAAGTGATAATTTTAAAGATGATTACGAAAATTTTGTCTCGTCTGATTATGACTAGAAATTGATAAGTTGAGTAATAAAAATGAGTGAAATAACTAACTGGCCTCAAGCTTTCGCTATAGTAGGCGTTGCGGTATGCATTGCGGCAGTTTTTATTGCTATATGTATTAATAGGTAATCATGATTAAAAAACTACTATACTATATACTTATATGGAGCATTGTGTATGTTCCTATTTATTTCGTTTATGAATATAGAGATAAAATAAATTCATTTATATATTCATTTGTATTTGCTTTTCTTTGGTCATGGTTTGTGTGGGATATTGATAAGATAATAAAACAGTTTAGATCGTAAACCATTCAATAATAGTATCATATATAGCATTCCCTTCAATCTCATCCTCAACACCACCATCAATAGACGGATTATCATTGATCTCAATGACATAAGCGCTCCCACTAGATTCTTTAAGGTCAATACCATATAACCCGTCTGTGAGCAGTCTATTGCATTTTTCTGCTTCTGCCAATACATGCAATGGTATATCTTCAAACTTAACACATTCGTGTTTACCATCAATATAATCGCCCTTACGGTCGTATTTAATGATCTTCCAATCATCATTGACCATATAGTATTTAACAACAAATAGGAATTTATGGTTAAACAGGACAATTCGCCAGTCAAAGTCAGTCTGTATGAATTCTTGGCATATAAGATCTTTATGTTTTTGTCCGCCATAAAACCATAGGTTATGAAGTGTATCAGCGAGTTCTATTTTATTATGGCATTTAAAGACCCCTTGAGAGAAACATGAATCAGGTATCTTAACAACACAAGGGTAAGGCAAATCATCAATTTTAGAAGCGTCCCAACGTATTTTCCATGTTTTCGGATGAGATATGTTGTGTTTATAAAACAACTCCTCTTGCCAAATCTTATTACACCCCTGCTGGATAGACATAGGACTATCTATAACCTTTAAACCTAACGCAGATGCCGCTATAGCGAATTCATATGTATAATTGCTTGGGTGAGTAGTATCCCTAATGAAAAGACCATCAAAGTCAGACAATAGATCAATATCGTTTTGTTTAAGAATAGTGGGGTATATTTTATGGCGTATTGCTGACTCGCAAAAACGATCAATAGCAGCATTATTAGAGGGGGAATACTTAGCAGTCTCATCATAGAGTATTGCAAGTTTAAGCCAGTCATCCTTTGGCATTTTGGTTTAAATCCTTTCTCATTAAAATAGCAGACTTACCATCTTTATAGTAATTATGCTTTATTCCATAGGGTTTGTAACCATGTTTTGTATAGAAATTTATGGCTTTATTATTGCCTTTTTTGACTTCAAGTTTAATGGTATCTTTATTTAGAATAGTACATACAAAATCCTCTGCGCGTTCAAGTAAAATGCTACCTATACCATCATTAGAAGGATAGGCAGCTATAGAATAAATGCGCCCTGTAGATAAGACATATACATAGCCTTTTAGAAAGCCTGATTCTTCGTAAATTCTAAAATAGTTATTATTGTTTATAATAGCGTATGAAAATTGATTGCGACTAAATCTGTGACTAGGATTGAATGATTTACTTTCGATAATTAATAATTCTGGAATGTCTTTAAGAGTAGCTGTTCTAATCATTATAACAAATCCCAGTCCTTTAAAACAAAAGTAAACACACAGCTCGATATAAACCATTCATAATCAGACCAATGAGCAAAGTGTGATACTAATAAACAACACATTGAGGATATTAGCCAATATCTCATTTAGGTGCTCCAGGAATAGGCATCCAATACTTAACCTCTTGTAAAGTAAGTTTGCATCTGGCAGAGAAATATTTTTTACCATTTTTAAGACATACTAAATGGCCAGTATAATAAAAAATATGAGCCATATTATCCCATCGATAGTCAACCAGTAATAAAACTTCCTCTCCCTTAATAGGAAGTTTTAAATTAGTGCTTATCCAAGTATTTGTTAATGCAGAGTTAAGTAGTTCCTTAAGTTCTTCATAATGAGATAAAGGTATAATAATTGACGGATCAATAATTTTATTCATTTAGGAACCTCTGGAAATGGCATCCAATAATAAATATCTAATGAAGTTTCTATTCCTCCTATTTCACACCATTCAAGCATAGAGCTATAGAATCCAGGTATTACTTCTGTGCAATCAGTTATAAGCACCAATTCATTAATAATTGGCAATTCATCCTTAACGCTAATCCACTTGTCTCTGTAATAACAATCTTGACAAATATGGCCATTAATATGAAACCAAGGCGTTGATTCTTTTTCACATAATTTACAGACTTCCATGCTCATATTAAATTCCTATTAAATACCAAACAATAATGACAATAAAAGCAATGCAAAAACATCCTAATATAAAACATGAGAACTTTTCATTGTTGTCCATAACGTAGATTCCTATTTATATAAAACTCAGCGCTTGTGAAGTTATTTTCTTTAATCTCTCTGGATTGTCTTGTACGTATAGCGCAGTCATCTGTATGCTAGCATGACCCATGAGAGTGGATACTGCTTTTATATCAACGCCTTTTTCAATTAAGTTAGTCGCAAAGGTGCGTCTGCCGGAATGGGAGCTAGCTCTCTCAATCCCCGCCTCTTTATAAAGAAACGAAAACCTTTTTGACAATGTTTTATTTGAAAAATGATCATTCTTTTGTGATAAAAATAAGGGTTGTTTAGGATGATAAAACTTCCTTCTTTCAATAGCTATTTGTTGACGTTCGTTAATGTATTCTTCAATAGCCTTTCTTATTTTTGGCTCTGTGAGATAGGCTTCTCTTGGCTCATCTCCTTTTGTCTTAGTAAGATATAAAACATCCTTTACTTTGCCTTGATCATTTATAACCTGGTGTATTTTTAAAGCAGCCAATTCAATAGCTCGTAAACCAAGACCGAATGACATAAGAACTAATAAAGTATCGCGCTTAGCAAACGGAGAAGCTGCCGTGACTGCAAGTAATCGTTTAAATTCTGATGCTGTTAAAACTGCGGCTTGTTTTGGCATATTTTTACGCTCCTAATAATGTATTTTTGTTTTATAATATTATGGAAGTTCGGCATTATAGACTATTTAAAAAATAAATAAAATTAAATAAAAATAAAATATATTATTTTTCAATGAATATCTACTACTGGGTCTAATTCGTCATTTCTCTAGTTCTCTCAAAATTCTATCAAGCTTAGCTATCCTTTTATCTAAATACTCTATTTCTTTCCGAGATAACAATAGAGATATTCCAAAAAGAATGAGCGCAAGTGAGCATAAAATAATTGCGACTGTATTGTATATCATTTATAAAAATCCTCTCTCATTTGTCTTTTTTGTTCATCTGTAAATTGTGAAAACCATTTTTTAAATTTATTATTACGAGGAGTGCACAATATCCCAGTTGGATCATTTTTAGTTTCAGGATATAAAGTTAACATTTCTTCTGCTGCTTTAAGATCATTCCATCTTTTATTATTTATTTTTTTAAATGTTTTCTTACATTTTTCACAAGTAAATTCGCTCATTCATACCCCTTAATTAATCCAGCCTTCAAAAGCTCTATACAAACACACATTTCCATCCTTTCCAAAGCTGGATTTCCTTTTCTGTCAGGCTGACCAAAACTATCAAATGTCATTTTACTAATACCAGGGAAGTGCTTTTCTAATATATCTATGAATTCCTGTGATATTATTTTTACTATTTCAGGTATCATTTATTAATCTCCTTACAACCACATTGATCTAAAAATGTTTTTAATAGTGTGCTTTCACTCAACTTTGACCCAATATTATCTTGATCCTCATAAAGATCCCTAGAAAATAAAGTGATATGAATAGCTGCTGCTGCAAAATGTTTTAACAGAGGTTCTTTATCTTTTGGAAAAATATTTTTAGCTAATTTAATACGATCATTTATTTCTAAAAGCAATACAGAGATTGCTTCGTAATCTATTTTTTTATTCATTTTTCATCAATCCATTCTCAATTAAATATATTAACATCTTAGCCATCGCATTAGCTAAATTAGGATCATAAGTATTTTTAGTTAGCTTTCTTGATAACCAAGCATTTTCACCTGTTATCTCTGTAGTATCACATTCATAATTTATAATATAACAATTAATAGTTTCTTTATTGATGTCTGGAACATAATAAAACTTTCTAATTACTAATGTATAGCTATCGAATGGCTCTTTATTAGTTATAGAAACTCTATTTGGTAATAGCTCACCCAGCTCTGCGACTGTGAAGGCTGATGCCGCTAAATTTCTGTTAAACAAATCATTTAATAACCATGTATCTGATGGGCCACTCATATCACCTACCGTTTTCTTAGGATGAAATAAAGTCCATTCTAATGCAAAGTTACACCAATAAAAATAACTACTTTGCTTAACCTCAAGCTCTTTTAATCGCTTCGCTAATTCTAATGAGCATACTTGTTTTTCTAGTTCCATTAATTATCCTTAATGCCTTTTAAATATTCTCTAGTTGCTGATTCAATCAAAATATAAATAGTTGTCCTATCCATTTTTTTAATACCGTGTGTTTTGCTAAAGGCTTCTAATATAGAGCAAATAGTTGCTGTTAATATGCTAATAGTGTGTATAACTAAATAGATATTTTCAGCAGGATCATCTTCACACTGATATTTTAAAACTTCTTCTTTGACTAATTGCATAATTTTATATGCAATCTCATTAGCATGTTCTAAAGTTTTTGATTTGTCAGCCACAATCATATTTCAATCCCAATAAAAATTAATAAAATATATTAAAAGAATAGCTATTATTAGGCCGAAGTGCATGATATTTTCTCTATAAGTTGATCTATTAAACTTTTACATTCATTGATAACATATTCTTTTGTTCTAGGATATTCTCTCCATTCATAATCAGGAGAATTTTTTCTATTAAGATATCCTGGATAATTACGCTCCATGTCAGCAGCAACTTCTTGTTTAATCTTTTGAACCTCAATAATTCCTCTAAATATGTTTTTATTATCTTTAAAATATTCTTTTGCCTTTTCTAAATCACAAAAATCACCTGCATGACCGCAATCAAATCCTAACCACTTATCTTTGCAAGCATCTTCACCAAAAAATAATTTTGAAAAATGATTTTTATCATAAAAAGTAATGCCTCCATGAACATCATAATCTGGATAATCTTTTTTGTGATTATTAGCGACATGACTAAGCGGCAACGCAACATAACCACATCGAAATCCCATATCATTAAATGTCACAAGGAAATCAAAACCTTTATAATGTCCGCCATCTTCAATAACTACACCAATGCAATCATTAGAATTTTTCTTGGACGGGACTGACAAATATTCTTTATTGCCTTTTAAATCTAAAATCTTTGGTATACAAGACATATTAATTTTCCTTAGTTATCAATATCTGACTCTTTAACATTCATGCCAGCTTTCTCATTAGCAATTTTTATTATTTTATGTCGAACAAGTAAGCCAGGCTTTCTTAAACCTCTCTCATAAAGCGAGATACTTTGTTGATCAATTTTAGTCCATTCCGACAAAACACTTTGCGTGATACCGCATTTTATTCGTATCTTTTTTATCAAATCTTTACATAACATACTTGTCTCCATAAAAAACTCCCGTTTAATACATATAATTATGAAACCTTTAGAGAGATAATACCTAAATAAAATATTTTTGTAAATATGTTGTTTTATTTGTTCTAACGTAGTATTATGTTTTCTGTGGAATGACAAGAAAGGAAGAATTGAATAGATTTTGGCCTAAAGGGGTGCAACCCAATAGGCCGATACATACTAAAACCCGAGTAAGGTATTATTATATGAACGATAGCAGTTTAATGTATTTTATTATTACAATGCAATACCCACCGTTAATGATTAACGGAAAAGAAATGAAAGACAATGATGTTTTCTGTCCAATGTGTAATGATTGGCACGAAAACAATACATTATGTCAGATGTCCATGGAAGGGGGTCTATAATGAACAGCTCTACTCATATCAAAAAATTCATATCTTCATTAGTTAGTAATTATGCTGAATACAACAAAATAGATGGTTTTTACATCGTTGATCTTATAAAACTGCCTGAATCAGAACTTGAGGAATTTTCCTCTCTTATCATGAACCATGATTTATCATGGGCATCAGAGGCAACGAGCTTAGACAATCCAGCTTATCAAGAATCAATGTTACCCGCACTTAATCATTATTTAACAAATCCTACCAAAGATAACGAAATTGAATATTTAAAATCTTGGCGCACTGGCGTTTCTAGCTATTTTAAAAAAGCCTTTGCAGAAATGATGTTTGATGAATTGGAATATTTTAATAAGGAGCATGGAATATGGGCAGCATAAAGAAGTTGGAGACTTTGTTTTGGGTAACAATGTTATTGGTATCTATTTATTACAGCTTAATTTTAATTACTAACTAGGGGTGCACCATGAAAACATATAATCCAGGAATTTATGAAATCGAAAATGAAGATTATCACAATTCGGAAGGTTTGAGCAGATCAGCTTTATTAACTTTTAAAAAATCTCCGCTGCATTATTGGAGCGCATATAAAAGACAGGATGTTAAATCAGAAGAAGATACGGCAGCATTAATATTAGGAAACGCTGTTCATGCTTATATACTTCAGCCAGAAAAGTTTAATCAATATTATCATGTAGTCGATAAACCAGATTGTCGCACTTCAAAAGGGAAAGAGGAATGGGCACATATTAATGCAGTTCATGGACATAAAATTATATTACCTACTAAAGTTTTTAATGAAGTAGAAAATATGGGAAAAGCATTCATGACGCATCATTTAGCCAGCAGATTTATTGAAGGTGCGCAAACAGAAAAATCTATATTTTGGAAAGATCATGTAACAGGAATATTATGTAAAACACGCCCTGATATTTGGCTTCCTAATATTATAGCCGATATTAAAACAACCACTGATGCATCTGAACGATCATTTCAAAGAGACATGGCTAAGTATGGTTATCATATACAAGCTGCTATGGTTCAAGATGGCATTTATCACGCTACTAATAAGTGGATTGAAACATTTGTATTTATTGCTATAGAAAAAGACGATCCTTATGCCATAGGAATTTATGAACTTGATAATGATTCAATTGAAAAAGGACGTGAAGAGTATAAGCAGCTATTAAGTGATTATCAGCCATATAAAGATGAAAATATTAAAGTATGGCCTAGCTATAAACCAACCGTTGTTTCATTACCAGCATACTATTAGGACTATAAATCATGAATAATTTAGCAATCTTAGAAAGCAAACAGTTAAGTATTTGGGAAGGGCAAGAAAATTTAAAACAAATTAGATGCATTTTTGCACCTAAATTAACTGACCTTGAATTTACGGTATTCGTTGAAATGGGTAAAGCCACGGGGCTTAACCCTTTCTTAAAGGAAATTTGGGCGGTTAAATACGATGAAAAAAGCCCTGCTCAAATATTTATTGGACGAGATGGTTATAGAAAAAGCGCACAACGAAGTCCTTTTTATGATTATCATTCTGTTGATTCTGTTTATAGCAATGATGAATTTTATGTCGTAGATGGCGAAATAAAACATAAATATAATCTAGCTAATCGAGGAAATTTAATAGGTGCTTATTGCATTGCTAAGCGTAAGACATCATCAAGACCCTGTTATGTCTATGTTTCAGAAAATGAATACAATAAAAAATTTAGTGTTTGGAAAGATAAGCCAGCGACAATGATTAAGAAAGTAGCAGAAGCACAATGTTTAAAAATGGCATTTCAGGAATTATTCTCAGGTTCTTACAGCGAATATGAGGACTGGGATAATTCAAAAAATCAAACCATGGATGTTGAAGCGCATATAAAATCAAAATTAGTAGATATTGAACAGAATAAATCAATCGATGCTGATTTTAATGAAGTTACAGGTGAAATTATTACTGAGGAAATGTCTATAAATGAACCTGAAAAATTTAACGGATTTAGTTTTGAATCTATAAAATTAAAAATAGAGACTGCTAAAAATGTCCAAGAACTCATTGAAGCTATAGATTTGGTTAATTCTTTGGCTAAAATGGAAGATAAAAAGGAATTAATGAAAATATATAGAGCAAGACAAGAAGAATTGAAATAAAATAATATTCATAATGGTCGCACTAACAGAAAGAGGGATGGCTTCCTGTTAGTGCTAATCAAAACTTTATCTGTGGGATAAAATAATGACTTGCACTAGATTAAACGAAATACAAGATTTTATAAATAAAATAGATTTTAAATTGATGCAATTACAAGCTATTGTTAAGGTTGCAAGAGAGGATAGTTTTTTTAATCTATCTAAATCCGTGCTAGCACCTTATTTATCTATTATCGAAGAAAAAGTTTTAGAAATAGTCGAATTAAATGATAGAATATTCGATAGTTTAGAATATTAAAGGTTTATGTCTCCTGAGATCGCCGGCAAAATAGATCGAGCCAATTGCATATAGTTGATGCTTCAATGTTGCGCAGACCCTTGGAGCTATAGACTAGAACAAAATAGGATGTAGGGAGACGCCAGTTATGCGGGTCTCGAAAGAGAATAATGGCGATAGTTTTCCTAGGTAAAGCTATCTAACCAAACGTCAGCTTGATTGCTGTGACCCGCTCCGATTTTATGGCCGACGATACTGGAGTTTGCGATCGTACAATCGTGATAAAAGTCTTTAACCAGACTCTAAAACTACGAAGGGAAAATAGGCCACCATTTTGCTGAGGTCGGAAAAATGGTTTATGGCAATTGCGGCGTGGACAGTGACACGCAAGGCAAACGATTACCCGACTAGCTGGGTCAAGACATTAAAATGCAGCTTGAAAAGATATAATGGAGACAATTGACATTCAACATTATACGCCTATAGCCAGTGCAACTCTGGACAATTGCCATCACTTTAAGGAGTTATTATGTCAAAGGTATTTGTAAATAAATTAAGCGATCATGGATTTCCCTATCATGCAAAGAATTATAAAACAGCTCATGAAGAAGCGTCCAAAGCAGAGAAGAAAAAATATCCGAAAGGTTACGAAGTATTGAAAAAAGAAGAACGTCACTTAGGTAAAGATGAACTAATGGGCAAGAACACAAAATCAGGCAAAATAGAAGTCGAAAAAAAGTTTAAATCTCATGGAAAAGAAATAGAATATCATGAGAAAATGGAGCATAAAAATATTAAAAGGCTAGATAAAAGAAAATGAATATAAAATTATTGCCTTGTTACAAATGTGAAAAACAACCAGAAGTCGAAATACATGGGGTCAGTTACATTATTATTTGCAATGATTGCAATATAAAAAGTAAAACTGCCCGCATGTATTTAGAACATGAGATTGATCAAATTTGCAATGAATGGAATGAAATTAATTCCTTAACTTGATAAAAATTCAGTAATGACTATATAGCCATTACCACCCGCACCACCGGCAACGCTTGCGCCTGCGCCTGACGTACATCCGCCGCTGCCGCCCGCCGCTGTTCCTCCCGCAGTGCCTGTACCTTGAGAAACCAATCCTAAACCACCTCTGCCCTGATAAGGTGAATTTCCACCAGATCCATTACCAATAGGGCCGAGTGTTGTTGTCGTGCTAGTTCCATTTTCACCATTCCATCCTGTTGTACTTGCAATTATTGTACCCGTACTAACTGTAACAATTGCTGCACCTGCACCACCTGCAACCGTTGATATTGAACCGCCCCCTGGATTCCCAGAACCACCGCTTCCCCCTGTAATCGAAATTAAAGTGTCCAGCGATGTTGTTCCTCCGGCATTCCCAGGATTATTCCCAGCCGATCCAGCCGTACCACCCGCACCAATTGTTACTGTTTTCGATGCCCCAATTTGAGCAGCCGTTAATAAAACTTTAGCAAACCCACCACCTTGTCCACCGGCTCCATTTGCATTAGTAGAAGCACCACCCGCAACACCACCTCCAGCCCCCCCAGATCCAAAAACCTCTGCGATGCAATAAACCATGCCTGCTGTCGGTGTATAAGTTCCAGACCCAACAAATGATTGAACAGCAAGTTTATTGATAGGTACAGATGTTAAAGCATTCAGATAATTTAATTGAGTTCCTGTTGACGTAACAGAGGTTGCTCCGACAGTAAATGGAGTTGCAAGAGTATTATTGATTGAGTTATTTGTTGCCATGTTAGTATATCCTTATACTGAGTTAGAAAATCCATTTAATTAAAATACAGTAATGTTCCCTTGTATTCCTGCAAGCGATGTCCATACGGTATTTGCAACAACACACACAAGCGCAATAGAATCATATTGATTAGTCGATGCAATATAACCTGTAGCTCCTACTGTGCTTGCCAATACACCAACTTGAATATGCTGCCCTGCATTTTGTGCAACTTGCCACCCGCCAGCTCCAAATCCTTGTACATAGACAATAGTTCCAAAGGAAGCAGTTGCTGGAAGTGTTAATGTGACGAGACCTGCATTATTTGCAACATACCCTGCATCTGCAATCATATTTACTGATGTAGTTGTAACATTATTCCATCCGATACTTGCTGACCCAGTACCTGCGATAACAAGATTTCCACCAGAAAAAGTAACACTAATATTTGTACCAGCAGTAATTAAACTTAAAAGTTGCTGTACTGTTTCTTGTACAGATGTTCCAGGCAACGCTGGTGATACATAACCTTGCACAGCGTATATAATATCAGACAAACTGGTTGATGCTGCGCTCGGCAAGTCTGTGATTCTTTCATTTGCCATAAATAAATTCCTTTTATGCGACTGTTAAATTTCCAATTACGCTTGTTACTGCAAAAGTTGTATTTGCCGTTACACAAACAATTGTTACTGAATCCCATAAATTTGTAGATGTTAGCGATCCTGCACTGCTTGTTGCAGAACTGCCTAGATGTATGACTTGTCCTGTATTAGCCTGCAATATCCAACCAGCAGCCCCTTTACCTTGTACCGCAAATACTGAACCTTCAGCAGCAGTTGCTGGAAGCGTAACAGTTGTTTGCGCTGCATTTGATATGATATAGCCATTATTAACAACAGCAGATTGAGATGTTCCACTGACATCATTCCATGTGGGAAAATTAAATTGCGATGTCGTAGCTAATGTACCGGACGTTGGGAATGTGACAGATGTTGTATTTGTCATTGTAAAGGTGGATGCAAATGCACCGGATGTCGTTAGACTTCCACCTAACGTGATGGTACTTGAACCATTATTTACACCAGTACCTCCACTGCTAGAACCTAATGGAGCAACAGGAAAAGCGACAACACCAGCATTACTTATTGTAATAGCATCAACAGGTACGATAGTTGTATTGGGTGTTGTTGCGATAGTTATTTTTGTACCTTGTGCGGTATCACTCCAAGCTTCTGCTGCAAACATTTTTATATAAG
>Ga0153915_10000394_pt1 | contig 40298 bp, 24 predicted proteins | sample Opewatmetagenome_2_FD_107003 | JGI IMG/M metagenome (GOLD analysis project Ga0153915, IMG submission 107003) | Freshwater wetland microbial communities from Ohio, USA - Open water 3 Core 3 Depth 3 metaG | ecosystem: Environmental > Aquatic > Freshwater > Wetlands | place: USA: Ohio, Lake Erie...
AGCCGAAGGCGTCCTCTCCGGCGCCGGCCTGATCACGGGCGCGCCCAGCTCGATCCAGGGCATCCTTGCCAACGCCGACATGCCCTGGCCGACCATCAAGCTCTCCGACGGCACGGAGGCGCGGCTCGACCAGGCGGGCTACTCGAAATGGCGGGCGTCGCAGAACCGGGCCGACCGGCAGGCTGTTTTTGAGGCTTTCTGGAGGAAATTCCGGGAGTATGAGCGGACGTTCGGCGTGACGCTTTTCTCCCAAGTCAAGGGCGACTGGTTCCGCGCCAGCGCGAGGAAGTATCCGAGCTCGCTCGCAGCGTCGCTCGACGAGGACAACGTGCCCGAGGCCGTCTACCGCACGCTGATCGCGGAGACCAACGCCAACCTGCCGGTGCTGCAGCGCTACCTGAAGCTGCGCGGCCGCATGCTGGGCGTCGCGGACCTGCGGTACTGGGACATCTATCCGCCGATCGTGAAGCTCGAGAAGCCGTTCCCCATCGCGGCGGCGAAGGAACTGGTGCGGACCGCGGTGGCTCCGCTGGGCGCCGACTACCAGGCGTTGATCACCGCGAGCCTGCAGGGCCGCTACACCCACGTCTATCCGCGGCCGGGCAAGGCCGACGGAGCCTACATGAGCGGCCGCGTCTACGGCGCACATCCGTATGTGCTGTTGAACTACAACGACAGCTACGATTCGGTCTCGACCCTCGCCCACGAATGGGGCCACGGGACCCACGCCCAGCTGGCGGCGCAGAACCAGCCGTTCCCGACATTCAACTACAGCATCTTCACCGCGGAGATCGCCTCGACCCTGAACGAGGCGCTTCTGCTCGACCACATGCTCAAGGTCGCCCGCGGCGACGACGAGAAGCTCTACTACCTGGGATCGGCGCTCGAGGAGCTGCGGGCGACGTTCTTCCGCCAGGCGATGTTCGCCGAGTTCGAACTCGGCATCCACGAGGCGGTCGAGAAGGGGGGGGCGCTCTCGGGGCCGAAGCTCAGCCAGATGTACGGCGGGCTGCTGCGGCGCTACCACGGCCACGACAAGCAGGTGATGCAGATCGACGACCTCGTGACGGTGGAGTGGGCCTTCATCCCGCATTTCTACCGCGACTTCTACGTCTACCAGTACGCCACCTCGATCGCGGCCTCCTCGGCATTCGCAAAGCGGATCCTCGATGGGACGCCCGGCGCGGTCGACGGGTATCTCGGCCTGCTGAAGGCCGGAGGCTCGGACCATCCCTACGAGCTGGTAAGGCGTGCGGGGGTCGACCTCGCCTCGCCCGAGCCGTACCGGGCGCTCGCGGCGCGGATGAACGCGATCATGGACCAGATCGAGGAGATCCTCGCGAAGCGCAAGGGCTGAGGCCGCTCCTTTCCTGGTGGCCATCCGCAGGCGGCGGCGCTTACATCGGCGCATGAGCCCCACCGCCGCCTACGCGGAACTCCTCGCGAAACTCAAGCGCGCCCATCTCCTCCACACGGTCAACGGGATCCTCGGTTGGGACGAACAGGTCAACCTGCCTCCCGACAGCGCGGATCTCCGGGCCGAGCAGCTCGCCGTGGTGACGGAGCTGGAGCACGCCGCCGCGGGAGATCCGCGGATCGGAGAGCTGCTCGACGAGCTTGAGAGCCGGCAGGCAGACCTCTCGCCCGACGAGCGGGTGGTCGTGAAGGTCGCGCGGCGGGACTACGACCGGGTGGTCAAGCTGCCGCCCGAGTTCGTCAAGGAGAGGGCCAGGCAGGGCAGCCTCTCGTACCACGCGTGGGCGTCGTGCCGGGAACGCTCGGATTTCGCCGGCTTTGCGCCCTTCCTCCAGAAGCAGCTCGATCTGGCGAGGAAGGAGGCGGCCTACCTGGGCTACGACGCGGCGCCGTACGACTACATGATCGACCGGCATGATCCGGGGATGACGGCCGGGGCGGTGGAGGCGCTTTTTGCCGAGCTGAAGAAGGGCCTGGTGCCGCTGGTGCGCGCGATCGCAGCCTCGCCGGTCGAGGCGCACGCCGAGCGGCTGCGGGGCTTCCCCGAGGCGCTGCAGCGTACCCTCCTGAGCGAGGTGACGGAGCGGATCGGATTCAACTACCGGCGCGGGCGCATGGACGTATCGCTGCACCCGTTCTGCGAGGGCAGCGGCGCCGACATCCGAATGACCACGCGCTTCGACGAGGACAGGCCGCTGGATGCGCTCTTCAGCGCGATCCACGAGACGGGCCACGGGATGTACGAGCAGGGAATGCCCCTGGCCCTGCAAGGCACGCCGCTCGGCGAGGCGGTGGGCATGGGCGTGCACGAATCGCAGAGCCGGTTCTGGGAGAACCAGGTGGCGCGCAGCCGCGGATTCTGGCGCTGTTTCGAGCCGCGCCTGCGCGAGCTTTTCCCTGAGCAGCTTCGAACGGTGTCGTCGGAGCAGCTCTACCTCGCGATCAACGCGGTCAAGCCGACGCTCATCCGGATGGACGCCGACGAGGTGACGTACAACCTGCACATCATCCTCAGGTTCGAGCTGGAGAAGCGGCTCTTCGCGGGCTCGCTCGCGGTTGCCGATCTGCCGGCGGCCTGGAACGCGGCGGCGAAGGAACTGCTGGGGCTGACGCCGCCCGACGACCGGCACGGCGTCCTGCAGGATGTGCACTGGGCGTGCGGCATGTTCGGATACTTCCCGAGCTATTGCCTCGGCAACATGATCGCGTCGCAGCTTTGGGAAAAGGTGCGCGGAGAGGTGCCCGGACTGGAGGAGGACTTCGCGCGCGGCGATTTCTCGCGGCTGCTCGGCTGGCTGCGCCGGAACATCCACGAGCAGGGGCGCCGGTACGACACGCAGGAGCTCGTGAAGGTCGTCACAGGCGCGCCGCTGACGCCGCAGCCGCTGCTGCGCTACTTGCGCGAGCGCTACGGTGCCTTGTACCTGAGATGATCCCCACGCCATGGCGGGCCTGATCGACACGCACACTCATCTCGACTCGTTCGCGCGGCGCGGCGAGCTGCCGGCAGTGCTCGGCCGGGCCCGGGAGGCGGGGCTGGAGGCGATGATCACGATCGGCACCGAACCGGGGGACTGGGCGCTCTACCGGAAACTGGCCGAGGAACACCGAGGCTATGTTTATTACTCGGTCGGGCTGCATCCCTGCTCGGTCGATGAGCGCTGGGAGGCGGCGGTGGCGGCGATGGGCGGCTTTTGGGACGGCAGCGGGCCGGCGCCTGTCGCGGTCGGCGAGATCGGCCTGGACCGCTTCCATCTTCCCAAGGAGCCGGCTGAGGCGGCGCCGATCTTCGAGAGGCAGCGCGCCGCGTTTGCCGCGGGGCTCGCGGAGGCGCGGCGGCTAGCAGTGCCGGTGGTCGTGCATTCGCGGGGTGCGTTCCACGAATGCGTCAAGATGATCGACGCGAGCGGCGTCGACTGGAGCCGGGTCGTCTTCCATTGCTTCAGCGAAGGTCCCGCCGAGATGGAGGCGCTGGCAAAGCGCGGCGGCAGGGGATCGTTCACCGGGATCGTCACCTACAAGAATGCCGCCTCCGTTCAGGCCGCAGCGCGCACCCAAGGGCTGGAGCGGCTGATGGTCGAGACCGATGCTCCCTACCTCGCCCCCGTCCCCCATCGCGGCAAGCCAAACGAACCCGCCTACGTGCGCCACACCGCCGAATATTGCGCAGGTCTGTTCGGGGTGCCTTACGAGAAGCTGGCCGCAGTCACCACGGCCGGCGCGCGCGCATTCTACCGGCTTTAGGTCTCGTCGAACTTGCGCGCGAACAGCTGTTCAAGCTCTGCAAGCATCTGGGGGGCGTCGTCGCCTGTGGCGATGAACTTGACCCTCGATCCCTTGCCCGCAGCAAGCATCATCAAGCCCATGATGCTCTTGCCGTTCACCTGCTCCTCATCCTTCTCGACAAAGACGTCGCAGCGGAAGCGGTTGGTGACGCGCACGATCATTGCCGCAGGGCGGGCATGAATGCCCATCTTGTTTTGCACGATAAATTCCTTCACGTGCGGCTGCGCGGCTGGCGTGGCTTCGGCTTTTTCCATGAATGGCTAGAGACGCGGAATTTCGACGGCAGACCCCCCGCTTGCAATCCAAAAACCGACCCGGGCCCGGGCGGGGCGGTTCGGAGAACCTGCCGAATTCCTTCTCACAGAAGCACATTGCACGCCACCGGGCATGGATTTCGGAGGGGCGATGATGCCGGTCGGCGCGCGGTTCCGGATTGCCCGGAAAGGGCCGGAAACCTAGTCAGTACACATGCCGACGAGCGCGATCATCGTACCCTGCCGTCTTGAATCGACCCGCTTTCCGCGAAAACTGCTGCACGCCGTCCGGGGCAAGCCGCTGATCCTCTGGGTGGCAGAACGCATCGCTTCGGAGGCTCCGGGGTTGCCCCTCTATTTCGCAGTCGACGACGAGTTGCTGCGCGCCGCGGTCGAGAGTCGCGGGTTCAAGGCCATCATGACCTCGCCGGCCCACGCGAGCGGCACCGACCGGCTGGCCGAGGCCAACCGGCAGGTGAAGGCCGATTTCGTGATCAACGTCCAGGCCGACGAGCCGTTAGTGACCGGCGGGCAGATCCGCGAGCTTGCGCGGCTCATCCAGGGCTCGGCGCCGATGGCGACCCTGGCCACGCCGTTCCTCAGCGCCGCCGATTTCCGGAATCCGAACCAGGTGAAGGTCGTCTTCCGGGGCGACGGCCGCGCTCTGCTTTTCTCGAGGTCGCCGATGCCGTTCGCCCGGGATCGTGCGGGGGCGGTCGACGACGCCTGGGTCGCGGCCAACCCTTGTTACAAGCACCTTGGACTCTATGCCTACGGGGCCGACCTGCTGCAGCAGTTCGCCTCGCTTCCCCAGGGACGCTACGAGCGGATCGAGAAGCTCGAGCAGCTTCGCGTTCTCGAGAACGGCTACGACATCATGGTCGGGCTGACGGCCGACCAGACGATCGGGGTGGACACGCCGGAGGACGCGGTGCGTTTCGAGCAGGCGCTGAAATGACGCGGCGGTTCGGCGGCGGGCGAACCCGGTTGCCGCTGCTCAGATCTTCCCCGCCTTGCGTTTCTCGATGAGGCGGTAGAAGTCGATGAAAAGCGGATCGGCGTCGTGGGGCCCCGGCGAGGCCTCGGGGTGGTATTGCACGGAGAACACGGGAAGGGTCTTGTGCCGCAGGCCCTCGACGGTGCCGTCGTTGAGGTTGATCTCGGTGACGATGGCGCCGCGTTTCTCGAGGTCGGCGGGGCGAGCGGCGAAGCCGTGGTTCTGCGAGGTGATCGACACCTTGCCGGTCTCCAGGTTCTTCACCGGTTGGTTGGCGCCGCGGTGGCCGAACTTGAGCTTGAAGGTCTTCGCGCCGAGGGCGTGGGTGATCATGTGGTTCCCCATGCAGATGCCGAAGGTGGGGTACCGCTCGATCAGCTTGGCGACGGTGCGATGGGCGTAGCCGAGCGGATCCGGATCGCCGGGGCCGTTGGAGAGGAACACGCCATCGGGCTTGAGTTCGTCGATCGCCTCGGCGGTGGCATCGGCCGGGACGACCCACACCTCGAAACCGTGCTGGCGCAGTTTCTTGAGAATATTGCGTTTCGCCCCGTAATCGATGGAAGCGACCTTGAAGCGTTTCTCGGGAACGGGCCGGCTGCCGAACGTCGTGCCCACCAGGGCGAAAGGCTTGTCCCAACGTCCCTGCGGATCCCACTCGTAGGGCGAGCGACAGGTGACTTCCTTGACGTAGTCGACGCCGACGAGGCCCTCCCAGGACTGCGCGCGGCGGACGGCTTCCTCGGCGGAGATCGGGCCGGTGGACAGGCAGCACTTCATCGCGCCCGTGACGCGGAGCTTCTTGGTCAGCGCACGGGTGTCGATCCCCTGCAGGCCCGGGATCCCGTGCTTGCGCAGGTACTCGTCGAGGCCCATCTGGCTGCGCCAATTGCTGGTGACCGGAGAAAGCTCTCGGACGACAAAGCCGCTGACCTTGGGTCCGCCGGCCGATTCCTCGTCATCGGGATTCGTACCGTAGTTGCCGATCTGGACAGCGGTCATCGTCACGACCTGGCCGAAGTAGGAGGGATCGGTGAGAACCTCCTGGTAGCCGGTCATGCTGGTGTTGAAGACCGCTTCGCCGGTGATGGTTGCCTCCGCGCCAAAGGAGAGGCCGTGAAAGACCGAGCCGTCTTCGAGCGCGAGGATACCTGGGCGTTGCGTGGGCATTAAGGCGGGAAAAGAAACCGTTTCCGGCAAAGTGCCAAGGGTTTTGTGGAATGGGCCTTCGATCGCGCTCTGGGAACGAACTCATGCGCTCTGGGGCGCACGAGCGTTATTTCGCCGCAGCTAATGATTTGGAGCACGTCAGACGCCGCCGGCAGGGAAGAATCGAGCGGAGAATTAAGGCTGGCGGCCGCGTGGTCCCCGGAGGCGAGGCTTGCCTCTGGAGGGGGCTGGGCGCTCGCGGATGTGTATCGATCGTAAGGCTAAGTATTTATTAATCAATTGATTCTTTTTCATGGGTGCCCTTGTTCATTGACCTTTCCCGAGGCAGGGATTTCTTGTGGCAGTCTATTTTTCTGCCGAAGCCGGTCTGCGTTCCCGCAGGGCGGTGCGGGGGAACCAAACGCCGCGAGGCGCAAGCTTCGCGGCCGGGGCGTAAGGCGATGGGCAACCACCGCCAAGGCCACTTCTCAGGCCGAGCCCGTCAGCTAACCTCGCAGGCAATGGGAAGGGCGATCCTCCGGGTCGGTCGCGTCACGCGGCTGCTCGCGGTCTCCCGATCGGTGAATGGCCGCTGCCGTTTCCACGTGCACGGCGGAACACAGAAGGGGGACAACCGTGAGCATCAAGCATTTGGTGCTGGGGAAGCCGCGCGACGTGCGCGATCCGCAGCTTTTCCACAAAATATCGCTGGTGGCGTTTCGGGCTGCGCGCTTCTGGTGGAACAAGCGGCACGGCCCCGGCGGCTGGATCCGGGCGTCGCTGGTGCACGGGGTGGCGCTCGTTCTCTGCATCATGATCCTCGGCATAGTCGTGACCGAGAAATTCACCGAGGGCGGATGGAAGACCCTGGCTGTGACGGCAGTGCTCGTCGGGCTGTGCTTCCTCATCCGCAAGCATTACCGGGGTGTCCGGGACAGGCTCACGAACCTGTCCGCGATCCTCACCGATCTCCCTTTGTCGGCGAAGGCCGGAGCGGCGCCTTTTGACCTCGATGCCGGGCGGCAGATGGTGGTGCTGCCGGTGCGCGTATCGGAGTAACCGGATGCTTGCCTGGCCGCGAAACCCGGCCAAGATGCCTGCGCTATGACTGCCGAGAAAACGGAGCCTTCTTCGCCCCAATCCCCCCGGAGCGGACTCGTCGCCAAGATCGCGCTGGTCGCAGCGTGGATCTATGTGGCGATGATCTTCCTCCTGGCGCTCGACCAGCAATTCCACTGGGGCATCTTCCCGCCGTGAAGCGCTTTGCCGGCTTTCCGCCGGAGGTGACCGGGGGGCCCGACGCGGGCGCCCCCGCCGGGGCCGTTTGACAGGGCGATGAACCGGCTTTCAGTTCCCCCCGATCGCATGTCCTACACCGAAGATCGCACCGCGTGGTTCGAAGGCCAGGGCCTCTGGCAGCATGTGGCCGAATCCGACTGGAGCGATTGGAACTGGCAGCTCAAGAACCGGCTCACGAACGCCGAGCAGCTTGAGCAGTACATGACGCTCACTCCCGAGGAGAAGGAGGGATGCGTTTTTGCGAGCCAGAAGCTGGCGCTGGCGATCACCCCGTACTTCTTCAATCTCATCGACAGGCAGGATCCCAACTGCCCCATCCGGCGGCAGGTCATCCCGCGCCGGGACGAGATGATTGTCTCCCAGGAGGAGATGCTCGACTCGCTGGGCGAGGATGCTCATTCGCCGGTGGCCGGCCTCGTGCACCGCTATCCCGACCGGGTGCTCTTCCTGGTGACGGACCGGTGCGCCGCCTACTGCCGCTACTGCACGCGCAGCCGGCTCGTGAGCAACGCGCAGGACTACAATTTCCATCCCGAGCACGAACGGGCGCTGCGCTATATTGAGGCGCATCCCGAGGTGCGCGACGTGCTGCTCAGCGGGGGCGATCCGCTGCTGCTTTCGGACCGCAAGCTCGACCACCTGCTCGGGCGCCTGCGGGCGATCCCGCATGTGGAGTTCATCCGCATCGGCTCCCGCATCCCGGTCTTCCTGCCGCAGCGAATCACGCCGGAGCTCTGCGACGTGTTCCGCAGGCACGGCCCGATCTGGATGAGCATCCACGTGAACCATCCGCGGGAGTGCACCCGGGAGCTCATGGGCGCGTGCGAGCGGCTCGCGATGGCCGGGGTGCCGCTGGGCAACCAGAGCGTGCTCCTGCGCGGCGTGAATGACGACGCCGAGGTGATGAAGGCCCTTGTGCACCGCCTGCTCCGGATGCGCGTCCGGCCGTACTACCTCTACCAGATGGACCTCATCACCGGCGGATCGCACTTCAAGGTCGATGTCCGCAAGGGAATCGAGATCATCAGAGCCCTGCGGGGGCACACCACCGGCTATGCGGTGCCTCAGTACGTCATCGATGCGCCCGGCGGCGGCGGCAAGGTGCCGATCAACCCCGACTACATCGAAAGCATCAACGACGATGAGGTGGTGTTCAAAAACTACGAGGGCCGGATTTTCCGGTATCCCCTGCGAAGCACAGCGGCGCGGACTTCTGCGCCCGTGGCTCCGATTGAGGTTTGTGCGCTGAAGCCTTAGTTAACCAGTTATTCAAGAGTTTGTTGTGTATCTTCCAGCCCGGAGCCTCACTCCGGCGAGAGAGCGTTGTTGGCCACTGGGGACGGGCTGAATCTTTCACATCTTTTTTTTCAACGATTTCGCCTCCCGAGCGTCTATCTCTTACGAAACAAGAGTCGTTCAGAGAACGATCATTGTTGTAGTTCTTACGGTTTGCTTGGTGTTAGGTCATGCAGGGCCGCCTCTGAAAGGGGCGGCCCTCATGATTTACAGGGTTTGGGACCTGGCATGCGGGCGGATGCGTTCACCATGCCGATGGCGTGGGCGCCGGGCGCTCTGCGCTCGACGCTGGCTGGGGACGGGGGGTATCTTCCAGGATTCCCCATGAGCAAGCCGAGGCACTTCAGCGTCTTTGTCTTTTTCGGAGCAGCTTTTTGCTGCGGCGTCGCGCACGGCCAGGATGCCCTGGCTCCGTTCGTCCTCCCCTGGGACGATGGCTCTCCGGGGTTCGCGAGCCTGGCCGGCTGGCAGGAGGCGCCCGCAGGGGCCTCGGGGTGCGTGACAGTGGACACGAACGGCCACTACTCGGTCGGCGGAAAGAGAATCCGTTTTCTCGGCGTGAACCTCGTGGCGGACGACGCCTTCCCGGAGGCCGGCCCGGCGGCGGCCGCGGCGTCGCGCTTGGCGAAATTCGGCGTGAACTGCGCGCGACTCCATCATCTCGACGCCACATGGGCCGCGCGGGGGCTGATCAGCTACAAGGATGGCAAGGGAGGGAACACGTTCGAGCCCGAGGCGTTAGCTCGGCTCCACGCGCTGGTGACGCGACTCAAGGAGAAGGGGATCTACTCGGACATCAATCTGCTCTGCGCGCGGCGGTTCGAGCCGGCGGACGGACTCCCGGCGGAGATCTCGCAGATCAAGTGGAAGGATCAGCACATCCTGGCCTTTTTCGACGAGAAGATGCGGGCCCTGCAGAAGGACGGTGCGAAGCGTTTGCTCGCGACGCCGGGGCCCGCGGGGGAGCCGGCTTTCGCGAATGATCCGGCGGTGGCGTTCGTGGAGATCCTGAACGAAAACGGGATCATCGAGAAATGGGAGGAAGGCGTCCTCGACTCGCTCCCGGAGGTGTACGCGGCGGAGCTGCGGAGCCGCTGGAACGAGTGGCTGCGCGCGCGCTATCCGGACACGGCTGCTGTCGGACGAGCTTGGGGAGGGATGCAGGAGGCGCTCGGGGAGAACCTGCTCGAGAACGGCGATTTCGCCCGCGGGCTGGACAAGTGGAGCGCGTCGGCCACGCCGCAGGCCGACGCGAGCTTCTCGGTGAAGCGTGGCGAGGATCGCCGCGGGCTGTGTGTCAACGTGAAGCGCTTCGGCGAGTCCTGGGACTCGGCGGTGGTGCAGCACGGGGGAATCCGGATCGAGCCGGGGCGGCTTTACACGCTGAGCCTCGACGCGCGGTCGACCGTGGAAGGGCAGATTTATGCAACTTTGCATCCTGAAGGGACGGCGGAGTGGCTCGAGCTGAAGCTGGTGCAGTCGCCTGTGAGCGCCGAGTGGCGCCATTTCCAGGTGAGCTTCATTGCCCCCGAGGGAGCGAAGGAGGCCCGGCTGGATTTCGGCGGGTTCGACCGGGTGGGGCAGGTCTGGCTCTCGGGAGTATCCCTGCGGAGCGGTGGAAATCTCGGAACGCCGCTGGCTGCCGGAGCCCTGGGATCGGGAGCGGTACCGGCGATCCGTTTCACGACCGGCAAGGGGGAGACACCGACGCTGGAATCGAGGCGCGACTGGCTGCGATTCCTGACGAGCCTGGAGCACGATTTCTGGCGCGACATGAGGGCCTATGTCCGGGACACGCTTGGCTACCGGGGAGTCATCCTGGGGTCGATCGCCACCAACAGCCCGCCGAATGTCCAGGCCGACATGGACGGAGTCGACGGGCATCACTACTGGATCCATGTCAGGTTTGCGACGGGCGACTGGGATGCCCGGAAATGGGTGGTGTTCGGGCGGCCGATGACGGGTGACCCGGAGGGATCGAGCATCGGCGCACTGGCCCGGCAGCGCGTCCAGGGGCGGCCGTTCACGGTGACCGAATACCAGCATGCGGCCCCGAATCCGTATGCGGCCGAGGGGCCGCTCCTGATCGCAGCCTATGGAGCCTTTCAGGATTGGGATGGCATCTGGTTCTTCGACTACCGGATACCGACGGCGGGGGATCTGGCCGGCTACGCAGGGCGGTTCACCGACTTCTACGACGACAGCCAGCATCCCGCGAAGATGGCGAACTATCTGCTCGCGGCGGCGCTGTTCCGGCGCGGCGACGTGGCGCCGGGGCGCGAGGCGCTCGTGGTGCCTTTCCCGCCGGAGAGGGAGATCGATGTCCTTGCGGCAAGGGGCGGCCAATGGAATCTCGCGCATTCCGGGCATCTCGGCTTGGCCGGGGCGGAAGCCCTGCGGCGGAGGCTTGCGCTGGAGGTCGGCGAAACGGCGGCGTCGAAGGCGCTGCTGCTGCCCAAGGAGACGCCGCGGGCGCCGCATGCCTCGGACACCGGGGAGCTGCACTGGGAGACCCTGGCAAGGGGCACCGGTGTCGTGCGCGTGGATACGCCCCGGACGAAGGCCCTCATCGGGGCGATCGACGGCGCGCCGCGCACGCTCGGCGGCGTGACGCTCGCCGTCGAGAAGACCCGCCTCGGATTCGGAACGATCGGCTTGACCCTGCTGGAAGGCGAGAGCTTCACAGCCGGAGGCCGTGCGTTGCTGGTGGCGACCGGCGAGGTCGAGAACACCGCGATGGGCTGGACCGACGCGACCCGTTCCTCCGTGGGCAACAAATGGGGCAAGGCGCCGACGCTCATCGAGGTGGTCAAGGGCGCGGTGACCCTGCCCGTGCCGGCATCGCGAGTGGAGGTTTTCGCGCTTGATCCGCTGGGCAGGCGCCAGACGCCGGTGAGCGTCAACGACGCCAACGGCCGCGCCCAGTTCCTCTTCGGCCAGAGCGGCACAACGCTCTGGTACGAAGTGGCGATCGCGCCGGTGAAATAGCCGGCCTCGCGGGCGGAAGAGACCGCGGCTTCAGCCGCGCAGTGCGCGGTTGGCGCGGATCAGCGCAAGGCGCTGGTCGACGCAGCCACGGGTGTTGCGGCCGTCCTCGGGTGTGTGAAGGCACCAGTCGATGAGCTTCGCGGCGGTGCTCCGCGCGACATGGCAGCGGGTGTCGGAGCCTCCGTAATAGATGAGGACCGTGTCGTCGGGAAGGCGCACCCAGCCGTTGGAGAAGGTGACGTTGGAAACGTCGCCCACGCGTTCGCCGCCACGCGGCGCGAGGAAGTAGCCGCCCGGCCGCGCGATGACATTCGAGGGATCCTCGAGGGAGGTCATGAAGAGGTAGATCACGTAGCGCAGACCGGCGGCGCAGTTGCGCACGCCGTGGGCGAGGTGGAGCCAGCCATGCGGGGTCTTGATCGGGCCCGGGCCCTGGCCGTTTTTCGACTCCTTGATCGTGTGGTAGGCGCGGGCGTCGATGATCTCCTCGGGGCCGGTGATGCCGGTGGCGATGTCGTCGCAGAGGGTCCAGCCGATGCCGCCGCCCGAGCCGACGTCGATGAAGCCATCCATTGGCCGCGTGTAGAAGGCGTACTTGCCTTTGACGAACTCGGGGTGGAGGACGACGTTGCGCTGCTGGGAGGCGGGCGTGCGCAGGTTGGGCAGGCGCTCCCATTTCCGGAAGTCCTTCGTGCGAACGATGCCGGCCTGGGCCACGGCGGACGACAGGTCGCCGGCCGGCGCGGCTGGATCCCTGGCCTCCGCGCAGAAGACGCCGTAGATCCAGCCGTCCTCGTGGAAGGTGACGCGCATGTCGTACAGGTTGGTCTCGGGCTTGATCTCGGGGATGTCGCAGGGCTCGTCCCAGAAGCGGAAGTTGTCGATGCCGTTGGGGCTCTCGGCGATCGCGAAGAAGCTCTTGCGATCGCAGCCTTCGGTGCGGACGACGAGGTGGACCTTGCCCTTCCAGTAGAACGCGCCGGGGTTGAGCGTGGCGTTGATGCCAAGGCGCTCCATGAAGAACGGGTTTGTCGCCGGGTTGAAGTCGTAACGCCACTCGAGGGGAACGTGGCGGTGGGTGACGACCGGGTTGCGGAAACGCTCGAAGACGCCGTTGTCCCACTCGCGGTCGACAGGGTTGCGGCGGCTGAGGAAGGCCTCGTGGGCCGCGCGGACGGCCCTCACGCGGGCGGCGAATGCATGGGGCTCCTTTCGGGCGGTTTTGGGGGATTTCATGGAGCGTGGCCCGGCTGGAAATGGCGGAGGTGCGGGAGCGCGTGGATTGCGCTGTCCCGTTGATGACGGCTGGCGCGCCGTCTTTCAAGCACTGCGGGGGCGCGGTCAGGAACCGTCGCGCGTGTAGATCTCGGAGCCGCGCCTGGCGAACTCGCCGGACTTCTCCGCCATCCCCGCGGCCAGTGCGCTCTCCTCGGCGAGACCCTTCTGGGCGGCGTATTGGCGCACCTCCTCGGTGATCTTCATCGCGCAGAAATGAGGCCCGCACATGGAGCAGAAGTGGGCAACCTTGGCGCCTTCCTGCGGGAGCGTGGCGTCGTGGTAGGAGCGGGCGAGCTCGGGATCGAGCGCGAGGTTGAACTGGTCCTCCCAGCGGAACTCGAACCTCGCCTTGCTGAGGGCGTTGTCGCGGTACTGGGCGGCGGGATGCCCCTTGGCGAGATCGGCGGCGTGGGCGGCGATCTTGTAGGCGATGACGCCGGCGCGCACGTCGTCCCGGTTGGGAAGGCCGAGGTGCTCCTTGGGGGTGACGTAGCAGAGGAGGGCGCATCCGTACCATCCGATCATCGCGGCGCCGATCGCGGAGGTGATGTGGTCGTAGCCCGGGGCGATGTCGGTGGTGAGGGGCCCGAGCGTGTAGAACGGGGCCTCCCCGCACCACTCGAGCTGCCGGGTCATGTTCTCCTGGATGAGGTGCATCGGGATGTGTCCCGGGCCCTCATTCATGACCTGGACCCCGCGGTCCCAGGCGCGCCTGGTGAGGTCGCCCTGGGTCTCAAGCTCGGCGAACTGGGCCTCGTCGTTGGCGTCGGCGATCGAGCCGGGCCGGAGGCCGTCGCCGATCGAGAAGGCGACGTCGTAGGCGGCCATGATCTCGCACAGCTCATCCCAATGCGTGTAGAGGAAGTTCTCCTGGTGGTGCGCGAGGCACCACTTGGCGAGGATCGAACCGCCGCGGGAGACGATGCCCGTCATCCGCCGGGCGGTGAGCGGCACGAAGCGGAGGCGCACGCCGGCATGGATGGTGAAGTAGTCGACGCCCTGCTCGCACTGCTCGACGATCGTGTCGCGGAACAGCTCCCAGGTGAGCTCTTCGGCGCGCCCGCCGACCTTCTCGAGCGCCTGGTAGATGGGCACGGTGCCGATGGGGACGGGTGAGTTGCGGAGGATCCACTCGCGGGTCTCGTGGATGTTGCGGCCCGTGGAGAGGTCCATAACCGTGTCGGCCCCCCAGTGGATGGACCACCGCATCTTCTCGACCTCCTCCTCGATGGACGACGCGATGGCGCTGTTGCCGAGGTTCGCGTTGATCTTTACGAGGAAATTGCGGCCGATGACCATCGGCTCGAGCTCGGGGTGGTTGACGTTGGCGGGCAGGATGGCGCGGCCTCTGGCGATCTCGCTTCGGACGAACTCCGGGGTGATCTCGCGGGGGATGGAGGCGTCGAACGACTGCCCGGGATGCTGGCGGAGGAGCGAGTCGCGCGGGGCCGAGGCGCTTGGCTCGATGGGCTCCGAGGCGGTGTGCAGCTTCAGGTTCTCGCGGATGGCGGCGAACTCCATCTCGGGGGTGATGATTCCGCGCCGGGCGTAGGCGAGCTGGGTGACGGCGCCCGTGCGGGCGCGGACCGGGCGGCGCTTCAGGGAGGGGAAGCGCACAAGACCGGCGTGGGCGGCATGTCCCTCGCCGAGGTAGCCGTCGTCGATCGGTTTGACAGGGCGGCCGTCGTATTCCTCGACATCGCTGCGGCCGAGGACCCAGGGCTGGCGCAGGGGCGGGAGACCTTGCGTGGCGTCCTTGTGGAAAGCGGGATCGCCCCACGGGCCGGAAGTGTCGTAGACGCGCACGGGCTCGTTGGGGATGGGACGGCCGTCGAACCCCGCAGTCGGCTGAAGACTGATTTCGCGCAAGGGTACTCGGATATCGGGACGGGTGCCCTGGACGTAGATGCGGCGGGAACAGGGGCGTTCGGCGGGACTGGCAGTGGCTTCGGAGGGCATGGTCTGGGAATTTCGGGCGGACCACGCCTCCGCAGTGTCGTCGCCCGCGCGACCAAGGCGCTGGCGTTCCCTACGGCGGCATGATCCGCATCAGGTTCGAAGGGTAGAGGAGGCGATCGATCTCCAATCTCAGTCCGGCGCGCCGGACTCCCCGGTTATGATGACGGCGCCAACATGCGCAGGATGGACGGCGATGCAAAGAGAAACTGCCTCCGGGCTCCCCGGAATGTTTCGACTCGTATCCGGCTGTGAGTTGCAGCAGAGTCCGCCGCGTTACCCATGAAGATCGTCCTCATTGAGGATCAGGCGATGTTTCGGGATCTCCTGAAAAAGATCTGCCGCGATCAGTTTCACCTGGCTGTTGTCGGCGAGGCCGAGGATGCCGCTACCGGTCTCGCGCTTTGTCGTAAGCACAAGCCCGACATGGTGTTGCTCGATCTGAACCTGCCCGACCGGGACGGGATCTCCATCGCTGACGAGTTGGTGGCGATGGATCCCGATGTCCGGATCCTGGCGCTTTCATCGGAGTGCGACGACTACACGCTCTACCGGGTGCTCAACTCGGGGATGCACGGATACGTCGACAAGAACAAGCAGTCGATCGAGGTGCTCAAGCATGCGATCGACGAGGTGCTCCGTGGGCGCGTTTTCTTCACCGAGGTGGTGCAGCAGGTGAGGCAGAAGCTCCGGATGGAGCCTAAGGCGTTCCCAAAGCTTCTCACCGAGCGCGAACAAGAGCTGCTGGCCCTTCTTGGAGGCGGGCTCAGCAACGAGGAGGTCGCCCGCGAGCTCCGGCTCAGCCGCTACACGGTGCAGCTCCACCGCCGGAACATCATGGGCAAGCTCGGACTCCATCGCACGCCGGACCTGATCCGGTATGCGGTAAACAAGGGCTTCTCCAAGCTCAACTCGTTTCGAGAGAAGCCCGAAGATTCGCCTTGAGGCTGGCGACCGCCGCTTCGAACGCGGAGAGCCTGGCGCGGGGCGTCTCGATGTCGCCGTTGCGGGCGGCTTCCTGGATGCTCGTGGCGATCGCGGCGACCTCGGAGGCCGCAATGAGGGCGGTCTGCGAGAGGATTCGGTGCGCTTGGCGGCGGGTGTTCTCGGTGCTTCCGGCGCGCACAGCCTCGGCGAGAAGGGAGACGTCCTTGTCAAGTGCGGTGATGAACTCCTCGGCTAGGCGGCGCATCTTCTCGGGCTGCTGGTCGGCCATGTAGCGGAAGATCGACAGGTCGAGGGTCTTCCGGGGCGGCTCCTCGGTGGCGCGGATCTGGATCGACGAGCCCGCGCGCAGGGGGCCGCTCAGGTTCTGGATCGTCGCCTTGATCTTCTCCGGACTCAGCGGCTTGGCGGCGAATCCGTCCATCCCGGCCTCAAGGCAGTCGCGGCGCTTCTCGGCGGTGGAGTAGGCGGTGGTGGCCACGATGAGCGTGTGCCGTTCCGGCGGCTCCCACTGGCGGAAACGGCGGGTGACCTCGACGCCGTTCATCCCAGGCAGGTCCCAGTCCATGAAGACGATGTCGTAGGGATTGGCCTTAAGCTTCGCGAGGGCGTCGTTGCCGTCGGTCGAATGATCGGTCTTGTAGCCGAGCCGGGTGAGGATGTTCTCGATCACGAGAAGATTGTATTCCTGATCCTCGACGATGAGGGCGCGGGTCGAGCCCGTGGCCGGCGGCGCGGCTTCGGCGGCATCGCTCCTGGGTTGGGCCGCTAGCACGGGCAGGGGCACCTTGAACCAGAAGGTCGAGCCTTTTCCGGGAGTGCTGTTGAGGCCGACGGCTCCCCCCATCTTCTCGGCGTAGGCGCGGCAGACGGCGAGTCCCAGGCCGGTGCCCCGGATCTTCTCCATTTTCGCGCGGCGGCCGCGGCTGAATTTCTCGAAGAGCTTGGGCTGCTCGTCGTAGGGGATGCCGGGCCCGTGGTCCCTGACATCGATGGCGATCTCGACGATGTGGCCGATCTCAGACCGGCTCTCGACGACGATCTCGATCGGGCCGCTTCCGGCGTACTTGAGGGCGTTGGCGACGAAGTTGATGACGATCTGCTTCACCTTGGCCTCGTCGCCGATCAGCGTCGCGGGAAGCGCGGGGTTCACCTGCACGGCGATCGGCATGTGCTGCTCCTGCGACTGCCAGGCGAAGATCGAGCCGATGTCGGCGAGCACGTTGCGCAGGTCGAACGGCTGCGCCTCGATCGTGATCCTCCCCGCCTCGATCTTGGAGAAGTCGAGCACGTCCTCGACAAGCGTGGAGAGATACTCGGCGCACTTCCGCAGCGAGACGGCCATGCCGCGCTGGCGCTCGTCGAGCGGCGATTCCTGGAGAAGGCCGGCGAGTCCGATGACCCCGTTGAGGGGGTTGCGGATCTCGTGGCTCATGTTCGCGATGAAATCGGTCTTGGCCGCGTTGGCGTGGGCGAGTTCCTCGGTTCGGCGGCGCACGAGGGCCTCGAGCTGGCGGCTGCGGGCCTGGAGCTGGCTGACGCGCAGCCGGTAGCCGCCGTAGATTGCCCCGGCGCTCGCTAGGGCGAAGAGGGAGTAAGCCCAGCCGGTGCGGTACCAGGGGGGCAGAATGATGAAGGTGTAGGATGCGGGTTCGCTCCAGGTTCCGGAGCCGTTGTTTGCCCGCGCCCGGAAAGTGTAGGTGCCTTCACTCAGGTTGGTGAATTCCCTGGTGGTCTTGGAATTCGGGTCGGTCCAGTCGTGTTCGAGCCCGACGAGTTGGGTCTGGTAGCGGATGTACTGGGCTTGGCGGAAGGTGGGCGCTGCGAGCTCGAACTCGATGCGGTTCCGTTTGAAGGGCATGTGCGGCGGGCGGGGGCTGGTCAGCGGGAGCAGAGGGTCGACGCCGGGCTGCGGGGCCTTCACCGAGCGGAGCAGGATCCGGAAGGGCCCCTGCACCTCCTTGAGTTCGTCGAGTTTTACACGGAGGAGGGCCTCCGACCCCCCGATCCAGAGAACCGGCCGGTCTGGAGCCTCCTGTTGGAAATAAAGCACCTTCGGTGTTCCTGCTTGTTCGAGCCCTTCAATCGGAAGCTGCTGCCAAGCCGGTTGCCCATGCGCGTCCAGGGTGAGCTTTCCAACCACCGAGCGAGAACCTCCATCGACCATGGGAATCTCGCCAGCAAGCCAGGCGTCGCCATTCTGATCGGGATTGGAGAGCGCATAACCACCTTCGAGGCCTTTCAACGACTCGACCGCATAAAAGGAATCATCAATCGGATTGTGGGCGAAAATGTGTTTGTTTGCCAAAAGCAATAAATGATGGCGAAAGGCGCCTATCCTGATCGTTCCTGATTCAATTGGGAGTGCGGTTCCCAGCGGGAAGGGGGTGGTCTTGAGGGGAGTTCCATCGATTGCAAACGAAGTCCTGAACACTCCTTGATTGTATGTCCCTATCCAGACATTGCCCATTTGGTCTTCGAGAAGAGTAAGCGGTTCAGTGGGGAAAATGATCTGCTGGGGATGGGTTTCCCAGTGCCCGTCGAATTCCTTCAGCCACCCGATGCTCTTACGATCTGTGAAGTAGATGCGACTAGGGAATTTAGTCGATTTTATCAGATATGTAACATCAAGAGTGGAATCCTGAATCTTGTCGATCGAACCATCGGTATTGAGAATACGGACTCCAAGAAAACCAGAGTTCAGCAGTCCTCGGGGATGCGAGAGCAAGGAGGCGAAGCTCAACTTTAGCCCTGGCGAAGACAACGGTTCGATCGTCGCCGAAATCTGTGGAGCGGAACGGGGCCTCAATTCGGAACAACCACTACTGGAAGTAATGTAAAGCTTGCCGGCAAACTCAGCGAGTGAATTCACGGCACAACTCCGAAGTTGATTCAGGTCGTCGAAAATTGTGACGGCCGAACTGCTGTCCATCCACCCGATCCCGCTTGGAGTGCAGATCCAGAGTATCTTTTCGTTGTCGAGGTAAAGAGAGGTGATGCTGTCGTCAGGAAGGCCTGACGAGCGGTTGATCACCCGGAGGGTCCTGCCGGAGGAATCCACAAGAAGGATTCCGCCATTGAGCGTGCCTATTGCGAGCGTGTCTTGGTCAATGTCTGCGGCACAGGTAAAAATGTTCTTTGCGATAAACTCTGAGGCTTCGACCGCAAGAAGTGACAATTTGTTGTACTCCCAATAGGCGAGCCCTTTAGCAGTGATGGCAAGATATTTGCCCTCGACGATAGGCTTCAGGAAACAAACAACGTTGCGATCATATGGTACCACCAGCACCGGTCCATTGTCGTCCATCCTGTGAAGCCCGGTATATAGATTCAGAACGTAAACATCGTTCCCGATCTTTTGAGACATCGACCGTCGCCCCTCCTTGAGGGGCCATACAGCGAAAGATTTCCCATCCCATCGGAGAATCTTGTCGAGAGTAGCCAAGACAATGCCCTGGCGGGAGGATTCCAGTCCCCAAATCATGGAAAACCCATGATCTGCCTGATATAGGGCTTTCAGCAGCGATCGGAAACGCAATTGCCCGAATGGATCGTGCTCGAAATAGCCGAAAGATCCGTTTCCGCCAGTCCATAACTTCCCTTTGTCGTCCGATGTGAGACCGAGAATTTGTCCCGGACTTTCAATCGAGAAACTCCGCCAAGCGACGCCATCGTATTCGAGTAAGGAATTGCACCCCAAATACAGTAGTCCATCGGTATCTCGGCGGATGATTTGGGGGCTGTCGACATGCAGTTGTTTCCTCGAGAAGGTGTGTATGATAGGTCTTCCTTCCGTTGGATCACCCCATCCTCTCGCGAGGCCCAAGGCGGAAACGAAGATAAATGCTCCGGTGACGGCCAATCGCCGGGTGAACTGCAAGTTCCAGATAATAGGAATTCGCATTAAACACTCCTACGATAATGGAAAAATGAGGTGGGTGCGACAACCAGTTTTCAAACGTCTCTTCTGCAAGAAAGCGAGTGCCCGGTGAGCTTCTCTGTTTTTGGCAAGAAGCCAAGGATTGCAGACATGAAGCCCACTAAATTTCATGTTCTGGCCTTCTTGGCTGCACTCCTCCTTTCGGCTGGCCTGACCAAGGCTGCTGAAACGCTCGATTTGACGCCTGCAAATCCGAGAGCGATCAATACTGGTGAAACAGAGCCCGCTGGTCTCCCCTGTATTGTTGCGGATTGAGGTTCCCCCATGACGGCTACCCGAAGGATTGTATTCGGCCTTCTCGCGAACTTCCTCCTTATGCTCGGCCTCGTGAAGGCGGCGGAGTCATTTGACCCCGTCTTCTTGGCGAACCGTTCCGTGGAAATCGGGGGCACACTCGGGAATCCGGCGATGGTGGAGTGACGAGGGACAGGTGGCCCTTTCTCGTCCCGGTCATGATCGGTGGGGGGTTCCTCCCCCCAGGGTGTTTTGAGGCGTAATTTTGGCTCGACATCCCCAGCCTGGGTAAGATGCAACCGACATAATGCTGAATTTAGCACCTTGGCGTTATCGGCAGATTTTCACCGAGCAGGGTGGCCCGATCACACGCATTGAGTTCAGTGAGTTCATGGTGCTGGGATACCGGTGTTTTCAGGCGAACGCCTACTTGGCGTCGCACCTGACCGGCAAGGCCCGCCCCAAGCTCGATCTCTACAGCACCGCCGATGGCACCGGCACGGACCGGAGTGCAATGGTGGCGCGCTATATGGCTATCTCTGAGGCACTTGAGCGTTGGGCATTCCACGCCAAGGTGAATGATTTCGATCGCGATGTCTACGGTTTCGACCGCGACGCTTCCTCGAACGGGATGGCCGCTTTCCCTGGGCTCTTCGACTGGCAGTGCCGCAAGAAGGCCTACTTTGAGGCTCTGGAGCGGTTCTGCGTGATCGCCTGGTGGGAGGGTCGCTTGGCGGCGGAAGTGAGTCCCACCAACTGGAACGATGTCTTCGCGCTCGTGATCCAGCATCCCTTAGGCGACGGCGTCGTGGTCATCCTTTTCAGGAGATGCACCCCAGGAGCTTTCTACAGCTATGGGCATGCCGCGGGACGCGATTTCCGGGGCGCGTGCCACCGGGCGTCGATCGAACTCTGCCGCAACGAATACGTTTTGCGCAGTTATCGGGCGACCCATCCGACGTTCAGCTATGTGGACCTGCCCCAGGTGCACGACATCTTTGAGCGGCGGCTTCTTTTCTTCTCGCTGCCTGAGGGGCACGCGCTTTTCCAGGAGCGGCTGAAAACCGAACCGCGTCGCCCGATCGAGCCTCCCAACGTCCTCTTCGATGGTCCGATCGTCGGTCCATGGTCCCGGTATGCCACGGTGTGGCGGGTGGCGCTCGAACTGCCGACCGAGGGCTACCTCGAACCCAAGCTGGAATACTTTTTCTGGTGACGCCGATGCCATCCGAAGGGCCCCTGAAAGGCTGAGGCCGGTGAAGGGCGCGAGGCCGGAATCCGGCTGCTCACGCAGCGGAGGGTAACCCGGCCCTGAACGGAGTGTGGGCGTCCTCAAATTTGGATGGTGCGACCTACCAAAAAATGAGTGTCCGCGGCGGCGGCTTGCCGGTGGTGGATCTGTTGGGATTACAGTGCGTATCGCATCCCTCTGAGGAATCATGCTTTCTATGGCAGATCGCTGTGGGGCTACCGCGAACGATGGACGACGGGAGTCCCATCGCGAGCCATCGTTCATATCCAGATGGAGACAGCTTACCCGGCTGTTCCGGATGCCGCGGACGAGAGCCCGGGGTCTTCCCCCGATGGAGGGAGCGATGCTCGACGGGCTCGATGAGTGGATCTGCGGGATGGATGAGAAAGGCGAGGTGATCTACATCAACGCGGCGCTCGCCTCAGCCATCGGACAGATCCCGCGGGCGCTCACGGGCATGCCGTTTGTCGATCTTCTGCCGCTCGGGGCGCGGGAGGCGGCTATGGCGGCGATCCAGAAGGCGCTCTCCTCCGGCCAGCCCCAGACTTACCAGCATGGCACGAACACCGAGTCCGGCGACGGGGTGTGGTGCCAATGGACGATCCGGAAGATGAATGACCGGAATTCCCGCGGCGAGGGAGTGTCGTGGCTCCTCGCGATCGGGCGGGACATCACCGAGCAGAAGCGGCTCGAACACCAGTTTCAGCACGCGCAGCGCATCGGAAGCATCGGGATGCTGACGAACGGGATAGCGCACGATCTCAACAACGTGCTCGCCCCGATCGTGATGTCGGTCGATCTCCTGAAGCTCCGCAACTGCACGGATGAGAACCGCGCCCTGCTCGAAGTGATGGCGACGAGCGCCGAGCGCGGCTCCAGCCTGATCAGCCAGATGCTCTCGATCTCCCGGGGTCTCGACGGCGACCACGAGGTGGTCGACCTCGGAAGCATGGTGAAGGAGCTCGGGAGGTTCATCGTGCGCACCTTCGGAAAGAACATCCGCGTGAGCATCGATCTCGCGCCCGATCTCGAGCGGCTGAGCGCCAACCCCACGCAAATCTACCAGGTGCTGCTCAACCTCTGCGTGAACGCCCGCGATGCCATGCCGCATGGCGGGCAGCTGAAGCTGAGCGCCAGCAACGTGACGCTCGACGCGGCGGCGGCGGCGGCGAAGCACCCGGGGGCGGTCCCCGGCACCTATGCGGTGCTCGGGGTGGCGGACACGGGTACGGGCATTCCCCCGGCAATCGTGAACCGTATCTTCGACCCGTTCTTCACGACGAAACCCGTGGGCGAGGGGACCGGCCTCGGCCTCTCGACAGTCCAGTCGATCGTGAAGTCCTGCGGCGGTTTCATCACCCTGTCGACCAGCGTCGGCCGCGGAACGGAGTTCCGCGTGCACTTCCCGGCGCACCTAACCTCGGTGGAGAGCTCTTCCAGCGCTCCCACGATGGAGGCTCCCCGGGGGACCGGACAGCATGTGCTCATCGTCGACGACGAGGAACATCTATGCAAGGTAACGCGTCACCTGCTGGAGAGCTTCGGCTACACCGCGCACATCGCTATCGATGGTGCCCGCGCCATCCAGTTCCTGGAACGGCACAAGAGTCAGGTCGAGGCGGCCATTATCGACCTGAACATGCCGGTGATGGATGGGAGGACCACCATGACTGCCCTCCGGGCGATCAACCCGGGAATAAGGATCATCACCGTCAGCGGGTCGGGGGAGGATGTCGACGACCTGCTGGCGGATGCCAGCATTCGCCATCTCACGAAGCCCTATTCTCTCGGCACACTGCTACAGGCGGTGAGCGATGCGTTTGCGCGCCCGGGTCCTGCGGGGGCGGCTCCAATCAGCGCGGACCCTGCTTCTTGAGGCTCGCGCGCTTGGCGATGGTGCCCATCAGGAGGGCGCCCACGATTCCGAAGGGGATCAGGTAGTAAAAGTAGTAGTCCCAGCTCCGGTCGAGGAACCAGCCGAGCACCTTGATCGCCACGGCGGCGCCGAAGTACTGGAAGGAGTCGATGATGCCCGACGCAAAGGCGGCCATCTTGCGCCCGCCGATATCCATCGCCGCCGCCGGGCCAAGCAGGGAATGGGTCGAGTTGGCCGTGAAGGAGATCAGCACAAAGAAGGTGAGAGCCCAGTTCACCGAGGTGACCTGCGTCGCGGTGAGGATCACCAGCACCTCGATGACGTAGATGCCGATGGCCACCGGGGCGCGCCGCGCCTGGAAAAAGCGGTCGGAGATCCAGCCGGAGAGCAGGGATCCGGAGGACGCCGCGACAGGGATGAGGAATCCGAGCCACTGGAACTTGGCCGCGGTCAAGTCGAGGTGGTGCACCTCCTCGAAGTACCGGGGGAACCACTGGTCGATCGACTGCCTGACGGCGCCTGTGCACGCGTAAGCCATCGCGATCACCCAGACCGCGTGGTTGGTGACAATCTGCAGGAAGACGGCGCCAATCTCGCCCTTGATGCTTGAATCGACGTGGTCGGCCTCGCCTGGGAAGAGATGCTCGTAGCCGGCCTCCTCCGGCGTATCCTTGACCGTGATCGCGAGCACGACGGCGACGGCAGCGGCGACCCCGGCCGGGATCCAGAACAGCCAGCGCCAGTGCTGCGCCGGCACATGCCACATGCCCAGGAACGCAAAGCCGGCGAGCAGCGCGGGCAGGAGCTTGTTGGCCAGGAGCCGTCCCAGGTTGATCATGAATCCGAAGATTCCGGCGAACGTGCCGCGCTGTTTCTCGCTGAACCAGGAGCTGTTGATCTTGATGAAGCCGGGGGCGCCGAACGCCTGAACGTAGCCGTTGATTCCCCAGAGCAGCGCGAACAAGGAGAGCATCCCCCAGAACGAGGCGGCGCCGAAGAGCAGGTTCATCGTCACCGTGCCGGTGGCTCCGATGAGCATCGCCTTCTTGCCTCCGATCCGGTCGGTCAGCAGGCCGTTGATGATCTGCCCGCAGCCGTAGGCTACGAAGTTCCACGCCAGGATCGTGCTCATGTCCGACTTCGTGAAACCGAACTCGACGGCGATCGATTTGTTGGCGTAGGAGAAATTGTACCGGCAGAGGTAGTAGCTCGTGTACATCAAGCCGACGACGGCCCAATTGAGCCCACGGCGGGCACGGAACCCGGGAGGCAGCCGCGATCCGCTTGCGACAGCAGAATTCAACTCCATGATGATGGCCTACTTCTAGACGGATGCCCGGGCGGTGGCACGCTTCATTTCGACTTCCAAGATGTACTTCTTGGTGGCGGCAGGCAGCTCATTCCAGAAGCGCACGGCGATGAACATGCCCAGCAAGGCAAACGGCATCAGGAAAACGGGCCACCACTGCCAGCTCAAGCCGGTCAGGTAGCCGACGAAGACCGACTGAAGTCCACTGCCGACGTAGACGCATCCGTCGACGATTCCGGAGCAGGTGGCCGTCGCCTTGCGACCGCCGAAATCGGCCGCAGCTGTTCCCGACATGAGCGAATGGACTCCTGTGACGGCAAGCACGATCAGCAGGGCGGCGATCCCGACGACGAGGGGACACGAGAATATCCAGATGGCCATCACAATAGTCAGGAGGAACATCGCCCCGCAGAGGAGCGCGGCGGGGGGGCCGCGGCGCGACTGGAAGTGCTTGTCGGAGATCAGGCCGCCGGCGAACCCTCCGATGATTCCGAAGATGCACATCAGCAGGCCCCAGTGCGCGCCGATGAAAGTCGCCCCGTTCTGCGGCACCTCCTTCGCAAAGATGGAGTACCACTGCATGATTCCATTCCGAAGCACGCCGGCAGTGAGCTCGACCGAGGCGAACAGGAGCATCAGCGGGCTTCCGAAGACCTTTTTGAAGAGGTCAGCCGTGGTCAGCTTGACATCCATCTGGCCCGAAGAGGCATCGTGGGTGTCGAACGGCGGGAAGCCAGCTTCTTCCGGGGTGTCCTTGATCAGCCACAGGTCGATCAGCGCCCAGCAGACAAGGATGGCGGCGGGGATGAAGAACACGGCCCAGGTGGCCGTGGTGGATTGTCCCTCAACCCCGAACAGTTTCCGCGCCAGGCTGTGGAGCCAGCTCTCCGAACCGCCATTGGCGGGGGCGGTCATCGCGATGATCGCCTGGCCCCAGTCGAATGCGAAGTAGACTCCGAATGAGATCAGGGTTCCGAAGATGGCTCCGAATACACCGCGCTCCCTCACATGGAACCAGTAGGCCTTCACCTTGATGATCGAGACCGCCCCGTAGCTCTGGAAATACATGTTGACCGCGTAGACTGCGGAGAAGGCGACGACCAGTTTCATGTGCAACTGGTTGGTGAGCACCAGATACGTCAGGATTCCCAGCCCGATATTCGCCACTGATGCGCCGATGGCGGCGATGATGATGCCCTTCTTGCCGCCGATCTTGTCGACCAGCGGGCCATTGATCAGGAACGCCAACGCATAGGTCCAGGTGCCCGCGAGGAAGATCCAGCCGAAGTCCTCCCTGGACATCAGCGTCCCGAGCGCATTCTTTGACACGGCGAGATTGTACCGCGCCATGTAGAGGAATGAATAAGTCATCCCCAGGGGAAACCAGTTGATGAAGCGCCGCATCATGAACCAGCGGCCATGCTTCAGGGGATTGTTGCCGAAATAGAGGCCGATGACTGCTAGGAGGCAGAGGACGACGATGCCGATGTACATGGAAGGCTCGAGTCAGTGGAGTCAGTGACGGAAAATACGCGGGAACGAATGCTACCACTCTCTCAGGCGGAGTATGCAGGTCAAAGGCAATCGCGCCGCGGCGCCGGAACTTGTTGGTGCCGTGCTGAAATCTCCCAAGGGCGGCGGGAAATGCATCCAAGCCCCTTTCCGCGGCGGGCCGATGGAGCGGCGCCAGGCAGGAAAGTTCTCTGGACAGCGCGCAATTTCTGCGCAGAACTGTCCCGTGCAGCTCACGGAGGCCGCGGAATCCCGCCTCCAAGAGTGCTGCCGGTGCCGGTTGCCGGCATGGTTGCTTGAGACACCCGATTTTCCGACCCTTGGCCCACGGTCGGCGCGTTGAATAGGAAAGTGTATGCATAGGGGATGTAATAACTTTTCTGGACATTCGCGCTGTCCGTGGGCCTTTCATTTCCCGGCCGGCTGACCGCGGCCCCATGGGGGTGGGGCGCCGCTGTGTCGGGCTGTCGCTCGGCCGGTCAAGGTGTCCCTCCGCTGGCACAGTTGCGGGAGGGCTTCTCCTCGGTGGAGGCGTTGGCCCGCCCTGTGCCTCAGGGGGAGCTCATCATGGATTCCAACAAATTGACCGTCATGTCCCGCCAGGCGGTCGCCGAGGCGCAGAACGAGGCGCGGCGACGTTCGCACAATGAGGTGGAAACCTGGCACCTGCTCGCGGCGCTGCTGGGGCAGGAGGGGGGCGTCGTTCCGGCCCTCATCGAGAACCTCAACCTGGGAGTGAGCGCGCTGCAACTGGCGGCCGGGCGGGAGCTTGACCGCTTGCCCCGGGTGACCGGCAGCGTCGATGTCTCGAAGATCTACGTCACCCAAGCCGTCAACGAGGTCCTGACCCGGGCCGAGGAGGAGGCCGCGGGGCTGAAGGACGACTATGTGAGCACCGAGCACCTTCTGCTCGGCCTTGTCGAGGTGGCCAAGCCGGAGAGCTTCAAGGAATACCTGAAGAGCTTCGGAATCGACCGCACGCGCATCCTGCAGGCGCTGAGTGACATCCGCGGAAGCCAGCGGGTGACGTCAGACAGCCCCGAGGCCACCTACCAGGCGCTTGAGAAGTACGGCATCGACCTAGTCGCACAGGCGCGACAGGGCAAACTCGATCCCGTGATCGGCCGCGACGAGGAAATCCGGCGCACCATCCGCATCCTTTCGCGCAAGACGAAGAACAACCCCGTGCTGATCGGCGAGCCAGGCGTGGGCAAGACGGCAATCGTCGAGGGCCTCGCCCAGCGCATCCTGCGCGGCGACGTGCCCGAGGGGCTGAAGGACAAGACGATCTTCGCCCTCGACATGGGAGCGCTTCTCGCCGGTGCGAAATACCGCGGCGAGTTCGAGGAGCGCCTGAAGGCCGTGCTCCACGAGATCCGGCAAGGCAACGGCCGGATCCTCCTCTTCATCGACGAGCTCCACACGATCGTCGGCGCGGGCAGGGCCGAAGGCGCCATCGACGCGGGCAACATGCTCAAGCCGATGCTCGCCCGCGGCGAGTTGCACTGCATCGGGGCCACAACCCTCGACGAGTACCGCAAACACGTCGAGAAGGACGCTGCCCTGGAGCGCCGCTTCCAGCCGGTGCTTGTCGAGCCGCCCTCGGTTGAGGATGCGATCTCGATCCTCCGCGGGCTCCGGGAGCGCTTCGAGCTGCACCACGGCGTGCACATCCAGGACGCGGCGCTGGTGAGCGCCGCCGTGCTGTCCAACCGCTACATTTCCGACCGGTTCCTCCCCGACAAGGCGATCGATCTCGTCGACGAGGCCTGCGCCATGATCCGCACCGAGATGGACTCGATGCCCACGGAGCTCGACCAGCTCACGCGGCGCGTGCTCCAGTTGGAGATCGAGGAGACGGCGCTCAAGCAGGAGAAGGACGACGCCAGCCGCCAGCGGCTGGAGGCCCTCTCCCGCGAGCTTGCCGACTTGCGCGAGAAGACGAACGCGCTCCGCACGCGCTGGGAGAACGAGAAGAGGGCGGCGGGGAAGGTGCGCAAGGTGCGCGAGGAGATTGAACAGATGAAGCGCGAGATGGAGCGCGCCGAGCGCGCCTACGACCTCAGCCGCATCGCCGAGCTGCGCCACGGGCGCCTGCCCCAGCTGGAACGCGAGCTCGCCGCGCTCGAGAAGAAGGCCGGCGAACGCGACCTCGTGAAGGAGGAGGTCTCCCAGGACGAGATCGCCGCGGTCGTGGCCAAGTGGACGGGCGTGCCGGTGACCCGGCTGCTCGAGGGAGAGAAGGAGAAGCTCCTTCGGCTCGAGGACGTGCTGCACCGGCGCGTCATCGGCCAGAACGAGGCCGTCCAGCTCGCCGCCGAATCGATCCTGCGCGCGCGCTCCGGCATCAAGGATCCGCGGCGCCCGGTCGGCAGTTTCCTCTTCCTCGGGCCGACGGGCGTGGGCAAGACCGAGCTCGCGAAGACCCTCGCCGAGGCGCTCTTCGACTCGGAGGCTGCGCTCGTGCGGATCGACATGTCGGAGTACATGGAGAAGCACGCCGTCTCGCGGCTGATCGGCGCGCCCCCGGGCTACGTCGGCTACGACGAGGGCGGCCAGCTCACCGAGGCCGTGCGGCGCAAGCCGTATGCGGTGGTCCTCTTCGACGAGATTGAGAAGGCCCATCCCGACGTCTTCAACGTCCTGCTGCAGGTGCTCGATGACGGCCGGATCACCGATGCCCAGGGCCGGACGGTCGACTTCAAGAACACGATCGTCATCATGACATCCAACCTCGGGAGCCGATTCCTGCTGGATGGGGTCACCGGCGATGCGATCCCCGAGAACGTGCGCGAGAGCGTGATGGCCGAGGTGCGCCGGGCCTTCCGCCCCGAATTCCTCAACCGGATCGACGAGACGATCCTCTTCAAGCCGCTCACGCTCGAGGAGATCGGGAAGATCGTCGATCTGCTGCTCGAGGATCTCAACCGCCGGCTGGCCGACCGCCGGGTATCGGTGAAGCTCGATGCGAAGGCGAGGGCCTGGGCTGCAGAGAAGGGCTATGACCCGGTCTTTGGGGCGCGGCCGTTGAAGCGTTTCCTGCAGCGCCAGATCGAGACGAAGCTGGCGCGGGCGCTGATCGCGGGCGAGATCGCCGAAGGGGAGGCCGTCGCGTTCAAGGTCAAGGGCGACGAGCTGGCGATGGTCGCGTCCGCATAGACCGCCGCGGGAGCGGCGGGAGACCGGACATCCCTGCGCTCCCGGGCGGGCTCAATGATGCAGGACCGGCTGTGGCGATCTGCGCCGCGCCGGGTTCAGTGCGTCCATCGCTTCACACGGCGGCGACGAGGATCCTCTCGACGACCTCCGGAGTGATGTCGCCGCGTTCGCCGATCCTGGTCACCCCGCGGTTTGCCAGCCGGCGGGCGACCTCGGCGGCCATCGCCGGGGCATCCACCTGGTAGTCGGAGAAGCGGGTCTTGATCCCGAGCGACTCGTAGAAGGCGCGCGTCCTGGCGATGGCGGTGTCGATGCGCGCATCCTCGGCTCCGTCGCGGAGATCCCAAACCCGCGCGGCGTACTGGAGGAGTTTTGTGCGCTTGGGCCCGCGTTCCTCCTGGAGCAAGCTGGGGAGAACGATCGCCAGGGTCCGCGCGTGGTCGATGCCGTGCAGTGCGGTGATCTCGTGCCCGATCGTATGCGTGGCCCAGTCCTGGGGGACGCCCAGGCCGATCGCCGTGTTGAGCGCCCAGGTGGCCGCCCAGACAAGGTTGGCCCGCGCGGCGTAGTCGGTCGGGTTGGCCAGCGTCTTCGGCCCCTCGTCGATCAGGATGCGCAGGATCGACTCGGCGAACCGGTCCTGTACCGCGGCGTCCACGGGGAAGGTGAGGTACTGTTCGATGACGTGGCAGAAAGCGTCGCCGATGCCATTGGCGACCTGGCGGGGAGGCAGCGAGAAGGTGGTCTCCGGATCGAGGATGGAGAACCGGGGGAAGACATTCGGATCGACGAAGGAGAGCTTCTCCTTGAACGAGCGGCGGCTGATCACCGCAGCACCGTTCGACTCCGAGCCGGTGGCTGGGAGCGTGAGCACCGAGCCGACCGGCAGGGCCTCCTTCAGCCTGGGGTTCTTCGTGAGGATCTCCCACGGGTCGCCCTCGAAGGGGACCGCGGCGGCGACGAACTTGGTTCCGTCGAGGACCGAGCCGCCGCCGACTGCCAGGAGCCATTCGACGCGTTCGCGCCGGCAGAGGGCCACCGCAGGCATGAGCGTGTCAAAATCGGGATTCGCCTCCACGCCCCAGTGCTCGAAGACGATGCGGTCGCCCAGCGCACGCTTCACCTGGTCGTAGACGCCGTTCTGCTTGATGCTGCCGCCGCCGGCGAGGAGCAGGACGCGGGCGGAGGCGGGGAGTTCGCGGTCGATCCGGGCGATCTGGCCCCGGCCGAAATGGATGCGCGTGGGGATGTGAAAAGTGAAGTTCTCCATGCACCGAGAGATAATCCGAAACGGGAGCATCGCAAGAGGGCGTGTGTCGATTTGGGAAACAACCGGGGCCCCCTCGCCTCCTCCCTCTCCTGCGGTCGCAGCAGGGCCGATGCAGGCTTGCCCAGCCCGGCCATTCATGGGATCAATGGGCCAGCGCTATGGAGTACCGGAACATCCAGAGGCTCGGATGGATGGTGATGATCGGGACGGCGCTGGTGGCGACCGCGGCGGAGCCGCAAGGGGAAGGGAGACGTCTTTTGAGGATTGGTGTGCTCACGGATAATCCTCCGTTTTCCTACCGCGAGCCCGATGGCCGGGTGGACGGTTTCGCCTGCGACCTGGTGCGGGAGGTCGAGCAGGTGATGGGGCTGCGGTTCCAGCGCGTCGAGGGCACGACCGATGAGATCAACGGAGCTTTCCGCGAAGGGAAACTCGACGTGCTCCAGAGCTATGCCCGGTTCCCGGAACGCGAGATGGGTACCGATTTCTCGGTGCCGTATCTGACGATGGAGGGCGCCATCTTCGTGCGGAAGGATGATCACACGGTAGGCGGGCTGGCCAGTCTGCGGGGGCGCAAGGTCGCCGTGCACCGGGGGAGCCTGGGAGAGACCGTGCTGCGGCGCGCGGGGCTGGATCACGAGGTGGTTTATGCGGACAGCATGGAGCAGGCGCTGATCATGGTCGATCGAGGCGCGGCGGACGCCACCCTGGCAGCCCGGCTGAGCGGACTGGCGCTGGCGGAGGTCCACGGCTTGAAGAATCTCCGCGTGCTGAATGCCGTGGTTGCCGGCTACAAAGTCCACTATTGCATCGCCGTGCGGGCCGGGGATCGCGAATCCCTCGCGCTGATCAACGAAGGGCTGGCCCTGCTCGTGAGGACGAAGCGGTTCGATGAGATCTATCGGCGCTGGTTCGGGCATCTGACGCCACGGGAATATACCGGAGAGCAGGTGCTGCTCGCCGTCCTGGCAGTGGCGCTGGTCGTGGCGCTCGGTGCCATTGCGTGGCAGCGCAAGCTCCGCCGGCAGCTCGCGCGCCAGGCGGAGGCGCTTGCGCAAAGCGGCGAGCTCTACCGGGCGTTGTTCGAAGGGTCGCCCCGGGGGCTTCTGCTGGTGCGGGTGGCAGAAGGCGGCGATCCGGTGGTCGACCGCGCCAACCAGGCTTCGCAGCGGATGTTCGGCCTGCCGGCATCGCTCCAGGAAGGCGCGGCTTTGCGTACCCTCCTGGGCGGAGACCAGGGCCTCATGCGACTGACGGCCGAGGCGATTCACGGCCGCGGGGTGAGCGAGTTCGAGCACGAGCGCCCGGAGAACGGCGGCTGGTGGTGGGTATCGGTGAGTCCACTCGGCACGCGGTGGTTGGTGACGCTGGCGGACATGACCGAGCAGCGCCGGGCGCGCGAGCGGCTGCGCGTCCAGGAAGAACAGCTCCGCAACGCGCAAAAACTCGAGGCGGTGGGGACGCTGGCCGGCGGCATAGCTCACGACTTCAACAACGTGCTCACGGCGATCCTCGGCAACGCCGAGCTCGGACTGCTCGACGCTCCATCGGGCAGCAGGGCCGCCGAACCGTTCCGGCAGATCATGCAAGCCGGCCAGCGCGCCCGCCAGCTCGTGCAGCAGATTCTCACCTTCTCGAGGCGGTCGGAGTCCAGTCAGCGCCGCCTGAGCCTGTCGCCCCTCATCCGGGAGACGGTGGCGTTCCTTCGATCGGTGGCGCGGGGATATGTCGAGTTCGAGCATCATCAGGCGGAAAGCCCTCCGGAGGTCGAAGGCGATGCGGCCCAGATTCACCAGGTGTTCATGAATCTCGGGACAAACGCGGTCCAGGCGATGCGCGGGAAGCCGGGCCGGCTGACATTCCTCGAGGAGACCGTCGAGTTCGGGGACGACGCGAGGCTGGTCCATCCGGACCTTGAGCCGGGGCGGTATGTCCGCATCAGTATTCTTGATACGGGGCCGGGAATGCCTCCTGATATTCAGGAGCGGATCTTCGAGCCGTTTTTCACCACCAAGGCGCCGGGCGAGGGCACGGGCCTGGGGCTGTCGGTCGTCCACGGCATCATGCAGCAGCATGGCGGAGCCGTTACGGTGTCGAGCCGGCTTGGAGCGGGCACATGCTTCACCCTCTACTTTCCCATCGCGGATTCCGGCGTGAGGGCGTCGCCGGACCTGGAGTCCTCACCCGTGCCGCACGGGCACGGGGAAACCCTCATGTTCATCGACGACGACCCCGCCATCGTCCCCGTCGCGACCCGGATGTTGAGCCGGCTCGGCTACAGCGTTTCAAGCCACCACCAGCCGGCGATTGCGCTCGCGGAGTTCTCGCGCGACCCCGGCCGGTTTGCCGCCATTGTGAGCGATCTCGCCATGCCCGGGATGAACGGGTTGCAGCTTGCGGCGCTTGTCCGGGCGACACGGCCGGGGATTCCGTTCGTGCTTTGCAGCGGGTACATGACGGAGGCGGAAGCGGACGAGGCCCGGACGGTCAACGTCTCGGCGGTGGTGACCAAGCCGCTGACCTTGGAGCCGCTGGGCCGGGCAATCGCGAACTGCCTGGCGGTGGCGGAGCCGCAGCCTGCGCCCGGGAAATCCGTCGAGCCGCGTTCCTCCTGAGGCCGCGGGCTCCGCCCGTCCGGGCGGGCCTATTTCCCGGTCACGCCGAACTTCACCGTCGCCTCCATCATCGAGCCCATCTCGTCAACGACCTCGGGAATGCTCTTGCCGCCGGTGAGCTCTGCGATGCGCCGGTGGGCATAGAGGGGGTCGATCTCGTTCTTTCCGTAGGCCGACAGGACGGTGTTCACCTTGCGCCAGTGGGAGAGGGACTCGGTGTGGCGTCGCATCGCCTCGGTGTTGGAGGCGGCCGGCTTGGCCCTCTCAAGCAGCGGGAGCAGCTTGCTCTCCATGTCCTTGCTCGTTCCGCGGGCGACTTCCTGCATCTTCGTGAAATATGACGAGGCTGGGTCCGCGTGGCCGGGCGCGTTGATCTTGTACCGGGTGACGTCGGCCGCCTGGGCGCTCCAGGCAGCCTCGGGAAGGTCGCAGCCGCCGAGCCATTTCATGTCCTTGTAGGCCTCGGGATGCGCGCTGGTCGTCACGCCTTCCATGGCCATCGTCGCGCTGCGGCCCGTCACCGCGCGATAGGCGCGGTTATAGGCGTCGGTCGCATCGCCCTGCCAGTCGTTGATCGACTTCGCCTGCCCGTTCTTGGTCACTTGGGGCTGGAGGACGAGCTTCCCGTCCTTGGTCTGCCATCGCTCGGGGTTCGGGACTGGCTTCCCGTCGGCGCCCTTCAGGGGATTGCCGTGCTCATCCAGGCTCCAGATCGGCTTCTCGCGGAGGCCGACGTCCCGGTCCATGTTGGGCTTGCCGTAGCTCGAGGCGTTGCGGAACTCCCTGAGTTCCCACTGCTGGGTGTTCCACCCGTCCCGGCTCATCTGTTGCATCGTGCGCGCGTCGACCTCGGCGTGGACGGCGCGCATGTGGGCGTCGTACGCGCGGCCGGTGGCGGTATCGCACTTGTACTTGAGGTAATTCTTGGCGTGCAGGCTCGACGCGACCGCCGCGGCCTTGTCTCGGGCCGCCGCCTGCAGGCGGGTGATGGTTTCGGCCGGAGCGCCGCGAAAGCCGGCGGCCCTGATCTCGGCTTGGGCGCGCTGGAAATCCTTAACCAGCGCCTCGCCCCACTGCCGTTCCTGCCTGAATTTCGCCGCGTCAAACCGCTGCTGCACCGTCGGCAGGTTCGGGTTGGCGGCCAGCTTGCCGCCCACCCAGGCGAGCGCCTTGCTCTGGAGGTATTTCAGCCCGGCATCTTTCACCGCCCCCCGGAGGCCCTCCTTCTGGTAGCCGTCGTAGGCGGTGATCGCATAGTCGGCCGTCTCCGACAGGGCCGCGGCGGATTGTTTGAGCGCCGTGACGGGGCCGCCCTCGACGTAACCGGTCGCCGCCTGGTAGAGGAGGTTGATCGGTTTTCCGCCGAAGAAGGAGGTTGCGGTCATCGCCGCGTCGGCGCCGGCCTTGATGTTCTGCGCGGCCTCCATGCCGAAATTCTGCCAAGCCGCCTTCTCCTCCTGAGTGGCCGACACGCCCTGATTGTAGCCCTGCACCTGCGTGCCGATGGCGTTCATCGCCTCGCGCGCCTTCTGCACGTCCATCTTCGCAATCAGGTCGGGCGTGAGCTGCCGGCTGGCGAACTCGCGCAGGTGGTCCGCCTCGGAGGCCGGCGCCATGTCAATCAGGCGCTGCGAATGATCGAGGATCTTGAGGATCGTGCTCAGCGTCTGCTGCTCCTTCTGGATCCTGCCGACGAACTGGGCATGGGCATACTCATCCCAGGTGGTGCGGGTGTGGACGAACACCCCGCTCTCGATTCCGTTGATCAGGTCGCGCTCGGCCTGGATGTCGGCCTCCGCCGTGCGCAGGCGGGACTCGAGTTCGGTGCGGCGCCAGGAGTCGGTCGTGTGTGCCAGATCCTCCTGATCGCGCGCCCTGGCCTTCTCGATGGCAAGGATGTTATTCTTGTGCTCAAGGATCTCCTGCTGCTTCGCCTCCTCGGCAAGCCGGGCAGAATCGTCGACGGCGGGCGCAGGTTGCTCCTCCTCCATCGTGGCGTCGGCGACAAAGCGGTAGCGATACTGAGTCGGGCCGTGTCCGGATTCGACGTGGACGTTGTTGGACGTGCAACCGGCCGACAGGCTGAAGGTGACGGTGAAGAAGCCGGTCTGACCGGCCGTCGGCGGCCGCGGGAACTTGAACTTGAATTCGCCGCTCGTGGGATAGGGCGCGTTCGGGGTGGTGGGAGCGGCGCCCTTCCATCCCGGACCATCCGGGTCTCCGACCATCCAGTCCTCGTTATACCAGACACACACGACGCTCAGAAACGTGCTTGCGAAAACGCCATGGTTGGTGAGCGCCCACGGCATCGAGGCCAGCTGTCCCGGCTGGCCTTTCGCTGGCGGCTGCTGCCATTTGGCCGTCAGAAGCCGCTCGCCGGAGTGCACAAGCTGGTAGGTCTTGTCATCGCGGTAGACCTCGTCGCCGACGCGCATCGACCAGGAGGGGTTGGGATCGGTGGAGGATTTGATGACGATTTCCTTCGAGACGAGCTCGGCGGAGGGGTAGTAGCTGATCTCGGTGAGCACCCAGGCGCCGGAACCTGCGGCGGCCGCCGCCGTCTTGGAGATCGCGACCTCGGCCTTTGCCGAGGCGGTGGATCCTTTCGCGCCGCTGCGCGCCGTGACGGTGACCACGTAGGTGCCGGCCTTCGCATAGGCGTGCTTCATGGTCGCGACACCTCCCTTCGCCGTCTTTCCGTCGCCAAACGCCCATTCAAGCGTGGTGCCGGCCGGCAGGTTCCGGCCCTTCGGGGTGAATGTGACGGGCGAGTCGGGCGGGGCGGAGACCCTCGCCGGGGCGAGCGTGAGCCCGGGCAGGACCTCCCGGGTGGACTTCACCGCCTCCTCATGCCGCTTCCGGGCGGCGGCCCGGAGGGCCAAAGGATCAGGCGGGTCTCCGAACGCGGCGATCCTGCGGGTCACTTCCGCAAGACGCGACTGCACCGACTGCATGATCTCCGTCTGCCGCGCGACCGCGGCCATCGCCTGGCGCGCGCCGCGCTCGCTCTCGTAGCCGGCGGCATACTTCGCCTCGAGCCACCCCTCGTCGAGGGCCATCGCCCCCCGCACGACGAGGCCGCGCAGTCGCAGGAATTCGTCGAGCAGCGGGTTGAGCTTGTTGAAGTAGTCAACCGCCTCTGCGGTGGGGAAGTTGAACAGGGGCGCCCACTTCGCTTCGAACTTTTGGGTCTCGGCGGGCGTCATGGGTTCCTGCACGAGCCGCATTGCCTCCATCGCCGCGGAGACCGCGCCGTTGAACTGGGTCGCGGTGAGGCTGTTGATGTCGAGTCCGGCGCGCAGCGCGATCTGCGGAGACTGCGACCGCGCTGTCGGCCAGGCCGCCGCCGTTGCGGACGAAGCAGGTGCCGAATCTGACACGGCGGCTGGCGCAGACATCGCGGCAATTTTTGGGGCTGCAGTCGTGGCGACCGCGGAGAATTTCTCAACAACTGCGGACTTGGGGACGGCTGGCGTCGCGGCGGAGGAAGGCGATGTCTCAGGGGTTTTCCCGTCGCCGAGGACGGTATCGAGCGTCTGCTGCACCTTGTCGATGCGGCTCAGGAACCGCGCGAGCCCGCCGGCCTTGCCGCCGGAGCCGGGCTGGTCGGCAGCGGCGGGCAGCGGCGAGCTTCGGGTCCATTTCAGCGGGTGCCCTCCTCCCGTGAAGGAGGCCGCTCCCTCGAGCGCCATCCCGTCGGCAGAGAGCGCGAGCCGGCGGGCCTGGCGGTAGCCGGCGGCGGACGGAGCGACGCCGGCCGTGTGGGTCAGGCGGGCCTGCATGACGCCGTCGCGCCCGATGGTCCCCTCCATGCGCCAGCTGACATTGCCATAGGTGCAGGTCGCCGAGAATTGTCCGCCCGCCTGGACCACCTTCACGGCGTGGCTTTCCTCGAGCCAGTCGCCCGCGACCAGCGGGTAGCCCTGGGCGTCCGTCGGGCGCGAGGCTTGGGCGGGGAGCGTGAGAAGCGCGAGCGCGCAGTCAGCGATCCCAAGAGATAGGAGCTTGAAAAGACGGGGGACCAGGGCGGGAATGGTCATCGGAGAATCAGGGGTGGGGGATACTCCGCAGGGGAGGATTGCGCGGCGGATGACGGCAAGGCTCCCGGTGCGGGAAAGCTGGGTTCGGCGGGGAGGGGCTGGAATGCCGGGCCGGTGGCGGCTTTTAGGGGTGGTTGCGATGATGAATCGGACGCGGAGGGCGGCAACCGCTTTCCTTCCGGCGCGGCAAAGTCGTAGGCGGGCTGATCGTTCATAGTACCCCCTGCTTGGGCCGGCCCCGCTGCAGGCGCAGGAAAAGATGCGCATTGTGCATCGCGCGCCGGCCGCTATCACTTCGGGCATCGCATGCCCGCCGATCCCATCCAGTACTGGCACCGCACGAAGAAGACGGTCGAGACCGAGAAGATCTACGGCGAGCGCTGGCTGCGCTGGGTGTACGGGACGTCGACGGGCCGGCTGGCGCTCTGGCTCGTCGTGAGGCGCGCCTGGTTCTCCTGTTATTTCGGCTGGAGGATGAACCAGGCCTACAGCGCGACGAAAGTCCTTCCGTTCATCGTCGACTACGACCTGGACGTCGATGAGTTCGCAAAATCGGCCCTCGCCTACCGCTCGTTCAACGAGTTCTTCTGCCGGGCGCTCAAGCCCGGAGCGCGGCCAGTGGCCCCGGGCGACCACGTGGCGGTGCTCCCCGCCGACGGACGGCACCTGGTCTTTCCGAACGTGGACACTGCCGACGGCTTTTACGCCAAGGGCGCGCGGTTCACGCTGGCGGAGCTCTTCGGCGAGGCCCATCTCGCGGCCGACCGCCGGATCCTCGCGCCGCAGTTCGCCGGCGGATCCCTGGTGATCTCGCGGCTCGCGCCAGTCGACTACCACCGGTTCCACTTCCCGGTCGGCGGCACGGCGAGGGACCCGGCGCCGATCGGCGGCTGGCTGTATTCGGTGCATCCCATCGCGCTGCGGCGCAACCTGCGGTACCTCGTCGAGAACAAGCGGATGGTGACGCTCATCGACTCGCCGCGCTTCGGCGCAGTGGCGATGGTGGAGATCGGCGCCACCAACGTCGGCCGGATCAGCCAGCTCTTCGTCCCGGGAAGGCTCGTGGCCAAGGGCGAGGAGAAGGGGCTGTTCGCGTTCGGCGGCTCATGCGTCATCACCGTGTTCGCGCGGGGGCGCATCCGCTTCGATGCGGACCTGATGGAGCAAAGCGCCGCGCTCCGGGAAACCTACGCGCGAATGGGCGAGCCGCTGGGCGTCGCGCTGCGCGACTGACCGCGGGCGGCCCTACGGGATCTGCACCTTGTTGTATCCGGAATATGGATTTGGAACGCGCTTGCCGTTGATCTCGATCTGCACGTTCGCGAGCTCGGTGGCGGTCAGCGAGAGGCCGCCGCGCTTGATGATGTCCTTGGCCTCCTTCGCCTCGAGGTGGCCCCGCCAGAGGATCTGGCCGTCGAGGTCTTGCTTGACCTGCACATCGACGGGGCCGGTGGCGGTGAGGGTGAGCGTCTGCTGGGCGACGGGCTTGAGCTCGACGACGGGCTTGGAAGAGCCGCCGGAAAGGGCGCGGATGCCGAAGATGAGTCCGACGACCAGGACGACGGCGAGCACGACGGCGCCGCCGTAGAGCAGCCAGGAGGAGGAGATGGGGACGCTGGGGGCGGCGGCCGAGGCGGGGAAGCTCTTGCGAGGCGCTGGCGGGGCGGCGGTCGGCGCGGGCTCGGCGGCGGCCTGGTCGGCGGGCTCGGCGACGGGTGCCTGCGCGGCGAGGTCCATGCGGCCGTAGATCTCGCGGCTCTCGCGGCGGGAGCTGCGGCCCTCGCCCGGGGCAAGCGCCTTGTAGTCGGCGAGGATCTTGTCGGTATTGAGCTTGAGGAAGCTCGCGTAGCCGCGGAGGAATCCGCGGACGTAGATTTCCGGGAGATTCAGCTCGAAACTGTTGCTCTCGAGCTTGTGCAGATAGTCGCCGCGGATCTTGGTGGCCTCCGAGGCTTCGCGGATGGAGATTCCCTTGCGCTTGCGGGCTTCTTCGAGGCGCTCGCCGATGGTCTGCATGGCAATCAGTTAGGCAATTTCAGCCGGGATGGGAAGATCGATTTTCAGGGGATGAAAAGGATCAGAGCTTGTCGAGGTCGACGAGGATCTCGCGGGGCTGGGCCCCGTTCTCCGGGCCGACGACGCCCTTCTGCTCCATGAGCTCCATGATCCGCGCCGCACGGTTGTAGCCGATGCGCAGGCGGCGCTGGAGCATCGAGGTGGAGGCACGCCGGCTGGTCTTGAGGACGTCGATCGCCTCCTGGTAGAGCTCGTCGTCGTCCCCCATGTCGCCGGTATCGTCGTCCCCGTCCGACTCGTCCTCGTCCGACTCGACCGAGCGGTCGATGTGGTCCTGCACGTCCTGTGCGATGGCGGGCGGACCGTTGCGCTTGAGGAATTCGATGATCGAGGTGATCTCGTCGTCGGAGACCATCGCGCCCTGGGCGCGGACGAGCTTGGAGGAGCCGGGGGGCGAGAAGAGCATGTCGCCACGGCCGATGAGCGTCTCGGCGCCCTTGACGTCGATGATCGTGCGGGAGTCGACCTGCGAGGCGACCTGGAAGGCGATGCGCGAGGGGAGGTTGGCCTTGATGACGCCGGTGATGACGTTCACCGACGGCCGCTGGGTGGCGATGATGATGTGGATGCCCGTCGCGCGGGCGAGCTGGGCGAGCCGCGCGATCGAGGTCTCGATCTCCGCCGGGGCCACCATCATGAGATCGGCGAGCTCGTCGATGATGGCGACGATGTAGTTCATGTGCTCGGGCACCTCGATGTCGTCGGGCGGGTTGGCGACTTCGAGGGTGGTCTGGACCTCGGCCGGGGGCGGGGGCTCCTTGGGAGCCTTCTTGCGGCTGTTGAAGCTGGAGATATTGCGCACGCCGACCTTGGCGAAGATCTGGTAGCGCTGGTCCATCTCCTTCAGCAGCCATTTGAGCGCCCCCGGCACCTTCTTCGCCTCGGTCACGACCGGGATGAGCATGTGCGGAAGATCGTTGAACATCTTCAGCTCAACAATCTTCGGGTCGACCATGATCAGCCGCACATCGCGCGGGCTCGCACGGTAGAGGATCGAGGAGATGACGACGTTGATGCAGACCGATTTTCCCGAGCCGGTGGCGCCCGCGATCAGCAGGTGGGGCATCTTCGCGAGGTCCGACACCACAGGC
>Ga0153915_10000395_pt1 | contig 39942 bp, 36 predicted proteins | sample Opewatmetagenome_2_FD_107003 | JGI IMG/M metagenome (GOLD analysis project Ga0153915, IMG submission 107003) | Freshwater wetland microbial communities from Ohio, USA - Open water 3 Core 3 Depth 3 metaG | ecosystem: Environmental > Aquatic > Freshwater > Wetlands | place: USA: Ohio, Lake Erie...
TCCTGCTGGTGGACTTCACCAACCAGCTGCGCCGGCGTGGCCGGCCGCTCGACCAGGCCATCGAGGAGGCGGGCGAGAAGCGCTTCATCCCCATCCTGCTCACCACGCTCACCGCGGTGGGCGGCCTCGTCCCGCTGGCGGCGGAGCGCTCGGCGCTCTACTCGCCGCTGGCCGTGGTCATCCTCGGCGGCCTGGTCTCGTCGACCGTGCTCACGCGGGTGGTGACGCCGGTGCTGTACAAGCTCCTGCCGCCGGATCTCGAGCGCGACCACGCCGAGCCGGCGCTCGCGCCTGCCGGCTCCGCGCCAGAGCCGGCCTGAACCGGCCTCCCGAACGCACCCCCTTTGGAGGGAGGCGCCCGGCCGTACGACCCACCGCCCCTTGCGTCCACGGGAAGCGCGCGATGAGATCGCGGCCATCGGCCGCATCGCCTCCCGGATGACGGTGGGACCATGGGTGCCCTGGACTGGAACGCGCTGCAGTTCATCCTCGCGCTGGCCCGCCACCAGTCGCTCGAGCGCGCCGCAGAGGAGCTGGCGGTCGACCCCTCCACCGTGAGCCGCCGCGTCCGCGCCCTGGAGCGGGACATGGGCACCCGCGTGTTCGATCGCACGGCTTCGGGCCACCGACTCACGGCGGTGGGCCTGCGGCTGCTGGAGACCGCCGAGCGCGTCGAGGCGGACATCGCGGCGATGGAGCGGGAGGCCGACCGCGCCGATCAGCGGCTCGAAGGCGTGGTGCGCATCGCCACCAGCGACGCGTTCGGCCGCCACCGGCTCTCCTCGATCCTCTGTAGTTTCCGGCTGCGCCACCCGCTGGTCGCCTTCGAGCTGGTGGCGGACACCCGGCCCGCCAGCCTCATCCGCCGGGAGGCCGACGTCGCCGTGCGCTTCGTCCGGCCCTCGCAGGCCCAGCTCGCCTCCCGGCGGGTCGCGGCCCTCGGCCACGGCCTCTACGCTTCCCGGGAATACCTCGCCACCCATCCGTTCGATCCCGGCGAGCCCACCCGGGGCCACTCGCTGCTCGGCTATCACAGCAGCCTGGCGGCGCTGCCGGAGGCGCGCTGGCTGGACGAGCGAGCCGAGGGATCCCGCTTTGCCCTGCGCGCCAACCGCGTGGACCTGCTCCTCCCCGCAGCCCTGGGTGGGCTGGGGCTGGCGGTGCTTCCCTGCTACCTCGCCGACGCCGAGCCGGCCCTGGTCCGTCTCCTCGGGCCGCGGGACGTGGTCACGCGCGAGCTCTGGCTGGTGCTTCACCGGGATTCGCGCCGCATCGGCCGCATCCGCGCCTTCGTCGACCACTTCACCGCCGAGATCCAGGCCCAGGCGGCCTCGCTCCTCGGAGACGAGCCGGCGGTCACCCCCATCGCTGCGGGGACGGGACCAGCTCCCTGAAGACGATGGTGTTGGCTCGCCGGATCGGAACCCCCATGCATGGTCTCCGCCGGGGCCTCGAGCCGGTTCCCCGAAGGAGGCTATCGCGCGGCTACCAGTAGGGGTGGACGTGGGGGCGGATCTTGCGATCGTAGAGCTCCCGGATCGTGGTCAGGGTGGCTGGCTCGATGGGAGGCAATTCGGCAGCCGCTGCGTTCTCGTCGACCTGGGCCGGGCGCTTGGCGCCCGGGATGGCGCAGGTGACTGCGCCCTGCATCAGGATCCACCGGAGGGCGAGCTGCGCCATCGTCGCCCCGGCCGGAACCAGGCGGCGGAGGTCCTCGACGACCTCGAGACCCAGCTCGAAGTCGACGCCGGAGAAGGTCTCGCCGCGATCGAACCACTCGCCCCGTCGGTTGGACGCGCGGTGATCGTCGGGAGCGAACACGCTGGCGCGGGTCATCTTGCCGGCGAGGAGCCCCGAGGACAGCGGCAGGCGCGCCAGGATCCCGACCCGGCGCCGCTGTGCCTCGGGGAAGAGCAACTCCGCCGGGCGCTGTCGGAAGATGTTGAAGACGATCTGTACCGACTGCACGCCGGGATACTCGATCGCCTTGAGGGCCTCCTCGACCCGCTCGACGCTCACCCCGTAGTACCGGAGCTTCCCGGCGGAGACGAGGTCGTCGAGCGCACCGAAGACCTCGGGACGGTAGTAGACGTCGGTGGGCGGACAGTGGAGCTGGAGGAGATCGATCGCCTCGGTGTCGAGGTTCTCGAGGCTCCGCTCCACGAAGCGGGTCAGGTTCGCCTTGTCGTAGCCGGCGGCCACGTGCGGATCGAGGCGCCGCCCGGCCTTGGTCGCGACGTAGATGGTCTCGGAGCGCTCGCGGCGCAGCCGCGCCAGCAGCCGCTCGCTGCGACCATCGCCGTACACGTCGGCCGTGTCGAAGAGATTGACGCCGCGCTCGACGGCCCGGTGCAGCGCCGTCAGCGACTCGGCGTCGTCCACCGTCCCCCAGGTTCCCCCAATGGCCCAGGCGCCAAAGCTGACGGTCGACACCTTGAACCCCGTTCTTCCCAGCTCGCGATACTGCATGTCACGCCTCCATCGCCCAGGACACGCTGGCAGGATGGTTCATGGACGCTTCCGGTGTCCGGCGGCAGCTCGGAGTATAGTCCAGGCAGCGGAAGGCGACCGGCCAGGCGGGCGACTGCAGCGCCGGTGCAGCAGGGGCCGCCGGCGACCTGGTACCATCGTCGAATGTCGAACCGGCCGCCGTTCATCGTCTCGTCCGCCGACGTCCCCGAGAAGAGCCACCGCTACCCGAACAGCGGCGAGGACATGGCCCCCGCGCGCCCGATCGGCCGCGCGGCAGGGCTGCTCCAGATCGGGATCCACCTGGTCAGGGTGCCGCCGGGCAGGCGCACTTCGTATCCGCACGCCGAGTCGGCGGAGGAGGAGTTCGTGTACGTGATCGAGGGGGAGATCGACGCGTGGATCGATGGCGAGCTCCACCGCATGAAGGCCGGGGACTTCGCGGCGTTCCCGTCGGGGACCGGCATCTGTCACACCTTCATCAACGACGGCGAGCGCGACGCGCTGCTCCTGTCCGGCGGCGAGGCGGACAAGGCCAACGACCGCATCTACTACCCCCTCCACCCCGGGCGCCGGAACGACATGCCCTGGAGCCGTTGGTGGAGCGAGGTGCCGCAGCGCCCTCGGGGCGCGCACGACGGCAAGCCGCGCCCGCGGTGAGCCGAGTCGACGGGCGACCCGCCGCGCCCCTCGCGCTCCGGCCTACGGCCAGAGCCAGGCGAAGACGCCGGCCATCACCAGGCCGAAGAGGAGCGCGTCGATGACGTCGGAGACGTACGCGCGCCACGGCCGGTGGTACCAGATGGAGTCGAAGACGGAGGCGACGCCGAAGGTCATGAACCCGACCGTTCCGACGATCCGGAAGACGGCGCGAGGGCGAGGCGCCGGGCCGAGGGCGTGGAAGGCCACGTAGGCCTCGAGGAAGGCCACGGCGAGGAACACGAGGAGCGAGAGCGCCATGTTGCGCCGCATGTCGATCGGACCCGGGGGCGCGAGGGTGAGCCAGCCCGAGGGACCCTTCGCCCAGCGGTCCATCCACTCCTTGGTCATCTGTTGCTTCGGATCGGGGGAAGCCGGGAAGGCGTGGAGCCCGGGCTTCACGCCGCGCAGCGCCGCCTGCAGGGCGTCGAACTCCGTGATGCGGTTCCACTCGTTCCGGCGCCACGGCAGGGCCATGTGGCTCGCGGCGGAGAGGACGAAGACGAGGACGGCGGAGACGAGAATGGGGAGCCAGAGCTGCGCGACGAAGGACATGTGGACCTCGATGGGCTGGCGTCCCGATCCTTTCCCCAGTCCACCGTCGCCGGGAAGGGGCCCGAAGGGGTAGGGCGCCCCTTCGACGCCGGCGGCTCGAGCGCGGGGGAAGAGCGACGTTCTGAGGGTCGAAGGTCCTGGTCGCTAGTCCAGGGTGATGACCACCTTGGCGCGAGCGTGACCTCCTTCCACGTACCGGACCGCCTCCGGGACCTCGCTCAGCCTGTAGCGCCTGTCGATGACGGGTGTCACCTTCTCCGCCTGCATGAGCTCGCCCAGGGCGGCGAGGTCCTTCTTGTCCAGCTTCGCCATCATCAGGCCCATTTCCTGGCTCACGAGCCGTGACAGGAGGAACGCGTTGAGCGCACGGGGGAAGGGATCGAACCAGCGGCCCGGAGGTCCCCCGCCGATCAGGACGTACTTCCCCTTGGGGTTCAGGGCGCGCCGGCACGCGAGCAGCGAATGGTTCCCGACGTTGTCCAGGATGAGGTCGTACCGCTCATCGCCCCTGGTGAAATCCTCCCGGGTGTAGTCGATGACCCGATCCGCGCCGATCGATCGGACCATGTCCGCGTTCCTGGTGCTGCATACGCCGGTCACATGGGCGCCGAATGCCTTGGCGATCTGCACCGCGAACGTACCCACGCCTCCCGAGGCGCCGTTGATCAGGACCTTCTGCCCCGGCTGGACCATCCCCTTGTCGCGAAGCGCCTGCAGTGCCGTGACCCCCGCCACCGGCACGGCCGCGGCCTGCTCGAACGACACGTTCGCCGGCTTCGGCACCACAGCGCCATCCGCGCGAACGGTCACGTACTCGGCGAAGGCCCCGTGTCTCCCGCCGAACACCTCGTCGCCCCGCCTGAACTGCGTCACGTTCTTGCCGACCGATTCGACGATCCCCGCGAAGTCGACGCCCGGTCGCGTGTCCTTCGGCTTGCGCAAGCCCATGGCGATGCGAGCGACGTAGGGCGTGCCTCTCGACAGGTGCCAGTCGACGGGATTCACGGAAGCCGCGCGAACCCTGATGAGGAGCTGATCGTCGTCGGGAACGGGCTTCTCGACGTTCTCCAGCTCGAGAACGTCGGGCGAGCCGTAGTCGCAAAGGACGATGGCCCTCATCAGGTCTCCCCGGGGAGCGGTCCTGGAATCGCACTCGTTGCTCGACGCGAAGTAGGCGATGAGCGCCGCAGCCAGCAATGCGAGTGAAATCGCTCCAGCCCCCCACCGGACGATTCGCTTGAGCGTCATGGGCTTTACGAGAGGCCGGCTCCCGCCGGGGGGAACGAGCGCTCTCGGCTCCTTTCGACTGTACGTCCTTCGTAATCTTCTAGCTCGCTACCCCATGCCTGGTGGAGGCCCTACGCGGCCGAGCCGCGGTGCCGTCGAGCTCGTCAGAGGGCTACGAAGGAGCGGCGCTCTTATTTCCTCGACGAGCAACCGCGCCTCCTGCCGAGACGAAGCTCGTGCGCTTCAGACTCATCTTCGACCGCTTGGTTTGGGGAATCGCCTGATTTCGGGGACCCCGGACAGATGGGCGGCTCAAACCTCCGGGACGTCCCCGCCGTGGTCCACGAGCCACTGGCCCAGCGCTCCAGGGTACCTCCTGGCCGCGCCCGCTCCAACCGGGTGGCGCGCCCCAGGACGGGCGCGCCACCCGCTCGACCCACTCAGGGTGCCTTGTACATCAGCCCCGCGTCGGTCATCGAGATGGTGTACCGGAGCCCGTAGGTCTCGACGCTGGTCGAGCTGCACCCCCCGCAGTCGCACTTGGTGCAGGCCAGCACCCACTCGGTGTAGCCCGGGGGGCAGTGCCAGCAGGTGACGCCGTCATCCCGGTCGCCCACCTCGCACTGCGAGCGCCAGCAGCCGCTCTCGTGGCAGCCCCAGGTCGAGGTCCCGGCGCAGGTCTGCTGGCCGCAGTTGCCGCTGGTGCTCTGCGTCGGGTGCGTGCTGACGCCCCAGGAGAACGTGCCGGCCAGGTCGGCGTCCATCCACGGCTCACCGCCCTGGGCGACCGGCCGCATGCGCTCGAGCGGCGCGATCCAGGTGCTGAGCCAGGGACCGTCGCCGTCCCGGTGGTCCTCCCAGTAGCAGCAGGTCTGGGCGGCAGACTGCGTGTTGTGGTAGCTCCCGTGGTTGTTTCGCCCCGGGTAGACGATGGGGTGCGTCCCGCCAGCGAACCCGAAGCCGCCGCGCTGGGCGAGCCGGGTGTAGAAGCCCCCGTGCTGGAAGAAGGTCACCGCGGCCACCTTGGTCTTGTCCTCGCTCAGGACCACCAGGAGGTGCTCCCAGTCGCCCTCGTGCTCGCCGCTCACGCAGTCGCAGTCGAACTGGTAGCCGTAGAACCACCAGTACACGAGCCGGTACTGGTTGCCGCAGCGGAACGCCTTCCAGTAGGTGGGGACGAGGTTCCCGGTGACGGTGGAGGCGTCGCTGTTCGAGAGGCGCGCGCTGTCCCCCTGCGTCCGCCTCTCGAAGTACGTCTGCGCGGACATCGGGTACGAGTCCGATGCCGGGCAGGTCCCGCTGCCGCTGTCGAAGCGGAGCTGCGGGGCGAAGCGGACCGCGAGGACGGCGGCGCGCGCCTGGAAGATCTCCTCCGCGTCGTAGCCGAGCCCCTCCACGATCGCCCAGGCGGCCGCCTCGTCGAGCCCGAACACGTTCCGGAGGACCTCGTAGACGTCCTCGGCGCCGTACCCCGCCGCCTTGAGCGCCTGGGCGGCGGGCTCCGGCCCGAGCCCGAAGACGTCCTTCAGCACGGTGGCCACCTCGACGGCGGAGAAGCCCGCGGCCCGGAGAACCGTCGCCACGCCGGGGGCGTCGAGGCCGTACGCGTCGCGCAGCGCCGCGCCGATCTCGGCGGCGCCGAAGCCCGCCGCGCGGAGCGCCCCGGCGGCCGCGACGGCGTCGAGGCCGAAGACCTCGAGCAGCGCCCGGGCGACCTCCGTGGCCGGGAATCCCACGTCGTGCAGCACCCGGGCCGCGGTCACCCCGTCGAGGGCGAACACGTCGCGCAGCGCCGCGCCCACGCCGGTGGCCGGGAACCCGACGTCCTTCAGGACCTGGGCGGCCTCCGGGCCATCGAGCCCGAACACGTCCCGGAGCGCCGTGCCGACGGGCACGGCTCCGAACCCCGCCTGGGCGAGCGTCTGCGCCACCCCGAAGGCGTCGAGGTGGAAGATCCAGCGGAGGGCCTGCGCGATCTCCGCCGCGTCGAAGGCCTCCTCCACGAGCACGGTGGCGACCTGGCCCGGCGCGAGCTCGAACTCGTCGAGGAGCGCGGCGGCGATCTCGCTGGCGCCGGCCCCGCCCGCGTGCAGCGCGCGGGCCCGAACCCGGGGGCTCGGCTCGACGAGGAACCTGATAGGGACGGTCCGCGGGGTCCGCGGCGCGACTTCCACCTGTCCCAGCGCCAGCCCGGCGACGTCGAACGAGATCCAGAACGACCGGCCCACGTCGTGGTGCCCGACGTGCCAATTCGCATGGTAGGCGCCGTGGCCGAGGACGATGTCGCCTTGCCACCCGATGCCTCGGTCGTGGCTCGCCCCGGTGTACTCATGGACGATGGGGCACGCGTCGCCCTCGACGCGGCACACCGTGCCGCGCAGGAAGGGGAGGAGCGACGGATCGTTCATGACGTGCCACGCCGCCGGGCCGAGCGGCGGCAAGACGTGGAGCGCCTCGGACGCCGGCGGCAGCGCCACCTCCCGAGAGCCCGCGCCGACGAACGAGCCCCCCAGGACCATCCACGAAGCCACCAGGGACACGACCAGCCTGCGCCACATGGCGCCCCCCTTTCGGCGGACACGAAGCCCTGGAGCGGCTCGGTTCCGCTCCTCTTTGCTGGATGAAGCGCACTGGCGCGCCACCGGCCAAGTGGATCTGGTGGGGCCTCCCCTTCCTTGCTCCCCTGGCGGGGGGCGGCGTTCTGCCGGTCGAATACGGGCGCGTGGACGGCGCGGGGCGGCCGGAACGACGGGGCGAGCAGGGACGGTGCCTCCTCAAGCGACCAGCCACCAGCAGGTCGGTAGGATGCTCTCGTGATACCGCCTCGCATCCTCCTGACGGGGGCACCCGGTTCCGGCAAGACAACCGTGGTCCGCGCGGTGGTCCGGCTCCTCGCGGGCGTCCAGGCCGCTGGCTTCTACACGGAGGAGGTCCGGGGCCGTGCGGGCCGGACCGGGTTCCGCATCGTGGGGCTAGACGGCTCCGCGGGCCGGCTGGCCTCCATGGGGGGCCAGAGCGGGCCGCGGGTCGGCCGGTACCTCGTCCACGTCTCCGAGTTCGAGGCCGTCGCCCTCCCGCAACTGGAGATCCGGCCGGGCCTCGAGCTGCTGGTCATCGACGAGATCGGCAAGATGGAGTGCCTCTCGCCGGCGTTCGTCGCCGCGGCGCGCAGGGTGCTGGCGGCGCCGGTCCCGCTCCTTGCCACGGTCGCCCTCGCGGGCGGCGGGCTCATCGCCGAGGCGAAGCGGGCGCAGGGGGTGGATGTGGTCAGCGTCTCCCCGGAGGACCGAGACGTGCTGCCGGCACGGCTCGCAGCGCGGCTTCGGCCTGCGCCTGCAGGCTGAACGAACCAAGAGACCAACGGCCACTGCGCCCGAGATGCTGACGAGCGAGAAGGTCATGCAGACCTTCCGCCTGCCGCGGGATCCGCGCCGCCGGCGCCTCGCCCGAGCTCATCGCGCCGGTGATGGGCCACGCCGACACGCGGATGGTCGAGCGCGTGTACGGCCGCCTGCCGCTCGAGGACCTCCGGCGAAGGCTCGCCCAGGCGATGGGGGAGACTGTAGCGCCGGTGCAACAGACAGTGCGGAAAGGCGTGGATCCGGCGCACTCCTCGGACCGGATGGACTCCGACGCCTCGGCCGCCGCGGGTGCCGAGAATCAGAGGGCCCGCCAGAGTTTGTCTGGCGGGCCCAGATGTTCGAGCTCGGATGACCTGGTGCCTGGGGGCGGAATCGAACCACCGACACGGGGATTTTCAGTCCCCTGCTCTACCGACTGAGCTACCCAGGCAAGGGATCGCGCGGCGGGTCGGTCCGCCGCGGCCCGCTGTTTTACGATCGCAGGCCCTCGAAAGCAAACTGAAAAGGTCCGGCGCGGCGGCGGGCGCGGCTCAGGTCTTGGGAACGGCCTTCAGGATCGCCTTGCCGTCCTTGATGACCACCTTGAAGTCCACCGCCTTCGCCTTGTACCGGGTCATGAGCTCGGGGATCTGCTTCGAGACCGTCTTCGCCACCGCGTCGTAGGTGAGCTTGGAGGTGTCCTCGTTGCAGCGCTTCTTCGCAACGACGTAGGCGTGGTAGAGCGCCTTCATCTGCCGCTCGTCGAGGCCGCCCGACGGAGCGGCGGGCCGCGCGGGAGCGGCCCGCACCGTCGCGATGGGGTCGCGCATCGGCGAGGGCGTGACCTGGACGGCCCAGTCGGAGACGTCCACGTCCTCCGGCGCGCCAGGCGCCTTCTTCTGGGCGGCCTGGGGCGGAGGCGGAGGCGCCGTCGGGACGCGCATCTTGGCCTTGAAGAGGTCGCGCCGGTAGGTGCCCTCCTCCTTCTCGCGCGCGTGGCGGAGCCACATCCGCTCGTAGGAGAGGTAGCGCGCGTGCAGCGACCCGATGCGGAAGCGCAGGCCGGTGTTGCGGGTGAAGGCGCTCTTGAGCAGGGCAATGTTCTTCTTGAGATCGTCGCGCCACTTCCCCGGCTCGAGCCGTTCGACCCCGAGAAAGTACATCTCGTACTTCACCTTCAGCTCCTCGAGCTCCTCCTCGAGGTGGTGGCAGGTCTCGGCGAGCTGGTCGGTCTTGTGGACCTTGCCGAACTCGGGGTCCCTCGCGTCCAGGCCGGCGAGCGACTTGCCGTTCGCGCCGAGCTTGGGACCGTTGGGCTTCTGGGGGGACTGCGCCACGCGGCGAGTCTATCCGGCGCCCGCTCGGGCGATCAACGCCGCACGCGATCAGGCCGGTGCGGCGGCGAGGGCCGATGTGCGTCGGCGCCCCACCACCATCAGCGCCACGCCTGCCGCGAAGATGGCGAGGGAGGTCCACATCCCGACGCCGAGACCGGCCACGACGCCGCGCTCCACGTCGCCGCGGAAGATCTCCACCGTGGTGCGCAGGACGGCGTAGAGCATGAGCCAGGAGGCGAGCACCTGCCCGTGGAATCGCTTGCGCGGCCGGACGAGGGCCACGAGCAGGAAGAAGATCGCGAGCTCGCCCGCCGACTCGTAGATCTGCGTGGGGTGGAGCGGCAGGGTGGTGAGCCCGTCGGCGGCGAGGTAGCGGGCGGCGTCCGGCCGCCTCGCGAAGGTCTGGAAGGCGAGCGACGCCCGCGGGAAGCGGGCCAGCCAGGGCAGGTCGGTGTGGGCGACGCTCCCCCAGCAGCAGCCCGCGGCGAAGCAGCCGAGCCGCCCCAGGACCTGGCCCATGGCCACCGACGGGATGCAGGTGTCGGCGTAGGCGAGGAAGGGCATGCCGCGCCGGCGCATGAACCACCAGGCGGCGAGGGCGGCGCCGATGAAGCCGCCGTAGAAGACGAGACCGCCCTCCCAGACTGCGAGGAGGCGCGGCATCCGACCGAGCCGCGTCGTCACCATCGCGCCCGCGCCGAAGTAGTCGCTCCAGTTGACGAGGATGTAGTAGACGCGGCTCCCCACCAGGGCCGCGACCAGGATCCAGAAGGCGAGGTCGCCGATCTTCTCCGGGTCCTGCCCCTGCCGCGCCGCCTCGCGCTGCGCGAGCCAGATGGCGGCGACGAAGCCCGAGGCGAGGAGGAGGCCGTAGGTGTGGAGCGGGAGGTCGATCTCCCGATCGAGCAGGCCCCGGCTCCAGAGGACCGCCGCCACCAGGGCGAGCCCGCCGGTGACCCACCGGTCGTCCCACAGGGCGGCGCCCCACGACACCTTCCCTCCATCGGCGGCGGCTCTCCGGCGGAAGGCGAAGGCGCGGCCGAGCGCCAGGACGAGCACGAGCAACACCACGGCCGGCTTCGCCCAGGCGGGGGGGATCTCGATGCGGAGGAGGACCGGGAGCACGAAACCTCGCCCGCCTAGACGCCCGGCGCGCCCTTCTCATTCCCGGCGGCCGCCGCGGCCCCAGCGCGCTTCGGGCCGGGGTGGAGGACGAGCAGGGCGACGCCAACCACGATGAGCGAGTCGGCGAGGTTGAACGTCGGCCAGCGGATGTCGGGCCGGTTCCACCAGTGCCACTCGATGAAGTCGATGACGTACCGGCGGGCGACGCGGTCGATGAAGTTGCCCACCGCCCCGGAGATGACGAACGCCAGCGCCACTTGCAGGTAGCGCTGCCGCTCCTCGAGCTTCCGGTAGTAGAGGAGGATGAAGACCACGGCACCGAGCGAGATGGCGGTGAAGAAGGCGTTCCGCAGCCCCTCCGACATGCCGCGGAAGAGCCCCCACGCCGCGCCGGGGTTCTCGACGTAGTTCATCCGCCACACCGGCTTCCAGACGACGTATGGCTCGCGGGCGATGCGCTCGAGGTGCCGCATCCCGTAGAAGGCCCGGACCTTCTCGCCGGCCGCGCGCGCCTCGGCGCGCTCGAAGGCGAAGGTGAGCCGCTCGACGGCGAGGTACTTCGTCCACTGGTCGAGGAGCACCAGCACGGCGAAGGAGAGGGCGAGGAGCGCCCACTTGGAGGGGGCGGGGCGCGTCATGCGAGCGCCGCGGCGCACTTGCCGCAGATGGTCGGGTGGGCGGGGTCCTTCCCGATGTCCTCGGCGTAGATCCAGCAGCGCTCGCACTTCTTCCCGGGGGCCCGCGCCACCTCCACCGCGAGCGGCCCCTTCGCGAGGGCCACCCTGGAGACGATGAAGAGCGTCGGGAGCTCGTCCATCGCCGACTCGAGGAGCGAGTGGGTATCCCCATCGGCCCGAACCGTCACCATGGCCTCGAGGCTCGATCCGATGAGCTTCTTCGCGCGAGCCACCTCGAGCTCTCCCTGCACGGCCTTGCGCACCTCGAACAGCTTCGCGTACCTGGCCTCGAGGGCGTCGGCGTCTCCGGGCCGCTCGCGCGATGGGAAGCCGGCGAGGAAGACATTCTCCGCCGGCCGGCCGGGCAGGTGCTTCCAGGCCTCGTAGGCGGTGAAGGAGAGGACGGGCGCGAGCAGCCGCAGGAGGTCCTGGGCCACGAGGTGCAGCACCGTCTGGCCGCTGCGGCGCGCCTTGCCGTCCTTCCTCGCGGTGTAGAGCCGGTCCTTGATGATGTCGAAGTAGACGCTCGAGAGATCCACCGAGCACAGCTCGATGGTGGCGTGGTAGGCGAGGTGGAAGGCGTAGTCGGCGTAGGCCTTCTCCACGGTGTCCGCCCATTCCACCAGCCGGGCGAGCGCCCAGCGGTCGATGGGAAGGAGGTCCCCGACCGGCACGGCGTCCTTCGCCGGGTCGAAGTCGAAGAGGTTCCCGAGGGCCCAGCGGGCCGTGTTGCGGATCTTCCGGTACCCCTCGGCGAGGCCGGAGAGGATCTCCTCCGAGAGCCGGACGTCGTCGCGGTAGTCGGCGGAGGCGACCCACAGCCGCAGGATCTCGGCTCCGTACTTCTTGATGATCTCCTCGGGCGCGACGCCGGTCCCGCGGCTCTTCGACATGGCCCGGCCTTGCGCGTCCACCACGAAGCCGTGCGTCAGCACCGCCTGGTAGGGCGCGGTGCCCCGGATGGCCACGGAGGTGAGCAGCGCCGAGTGAAACCAGCCGCGATGCTGGTCCGAGCCCTCGAGGTAGAGCCCCACCGGCACCGGCATGCCGCGGCTCCCGGCCACCGCCGACCAGGAGACGCCCGAGTCCCACCACACGTCGAGGATGTCCTGCTCGCGCCGGAAGGCCGTGCCGCCGCACTTGCACCTCTCGGCCCCGACGAACTCCTTCGGCTCGCGCCGGTACCAGGCCTCGATGCCCTCCACCTCGAATGCCTTCGCCACCCGCTCCATCACCGCCGGAGAGACGAGCGGCTCGCCGCAGGCCTCGCAGTAGAAGACGGCGATGGGGACACCCCAGGTGCGCTGGCGCGAGAGGCACCAGTCGGGCCGGTGCTCGATCATCCCGTAGATGCGCTCCTGGCCCCAGCGCGGGATCCACTCCACCCTCTCGATCTCCGCGAGGGTCCGGTGGCGGAGTCCGTCGTGCTCGAGCGACAGGAACCACTGGTCCGTGGCGAGGAAGACCACCGGCCTGCGGCAGCGCCAGCAGTGCGGGTAGCTGTGCTTCAGCGTGGCGCTGGGGTCGGAGAGCAGGTGGCCCGAGGCGTGGAGATCGCGGACGATCTCGGGGTTCGCCTCCCAGATGGACCTGCCGGCGTACTTGCCGGCCTCGGCGGTGAACTTGCCCGCGCCGTCCACCGGGTTCAGCACCTCGAGGTGGTACTTCTGGCCGACCTCGTAGTCCTCCTGGCCGTGGCCGGGCGCGGTGTGGACGAGCCCGGTACCGGCCTCGAGCGTGACGTGCTCGCCCAGGATCACCGGGCATTCGCGGTCCATGAAGGGGTGGCGGTAGCGGACGCCCTCGAGCGCCTTCCCCTCGATGGTGCAGAGCACCTTCGCGGGGTCGGCGAGGCCCGCGACCGGCACGCCGCCGCCGCCCGTCGCCGCCTCGTGGGCGGCGGGCGTGTGGGGCAGCGGCACGTCCTTCACGGTGAGCTCGGCGGGGGCGCACTCGGCGAGGAACGGGCCGAGGAGGTCCTTCGCGACCACCACCACCCGGCCCCCGAGGTCGTACGCGACGTAGGTGAGGCCGGGGTGGACCGCGATCGCCAGGTTCGCGGGCAGCGTCCACGGCGTCGTCGTCCAGACGGCGAGACGCGCCTTCCTCCCGCGGAGCCTCGGCTCGGGCAGGTCGCCCAGCACGTCGAAGCCGACGAAGATCGACGGCGAGACGTGGTCCTCGTACTCCACCTCCGCCTCGGCGAGGGCGGTGCGGTCGGTGGTGCACCAGTAGACCGGCTTCTTGCCGCGGTACAGGTAGCCCTTCTCGGCGACGCGGGCCAGGGTGCGGACGATCTCGGCCTCGTACGCCTTGTCCATGGTGGCGTACGGATCGCTCCAGCGGCCGAAGATGCCGAGACGCTTGAACTCCTGGCGCTGCTTGTCGATCCACTTCCGCGCGTAGGCGCGGCAGGCGGCGATGATCGCCGGCCGGCCCATGTCGCGCTTCTTGTGCCCGAGCTCCTTGTCCACCTTGAGCTCGATGGGCAGGCCGTGGCAGTCCCAGCCCGGGACGTAGTCCGCCACCTGCCCGAGCATGTTGCGGTACTTGACGATGAGGTCCTTCAGGATCTTGTTGAGCGCGTGGCCGATGTGGATGTCGCCGTTGGCGTAGGGCGGGCCGTCGTGCAGGTCGAAGCGGGCCCCGCCGGAACGGCGGTTCTTCTCGACCAGCCCGGCGAAGACCTCCAGCTCCTCCCACTCGCGCAGGATCTCCGGCTCCCGTTGCGGCAGGTTCGCCTTCATCGGGAAGTCGGTCCTGGGGAGCTGGATGGTTTCCTTGTAGTCCACGGGGGCGCCTGGCTTTCCTGTTGGAAGGATCGTGGTTTGTAGCAGCCGGGGCGCGCCGGATCAACGAAGGCGTGGCCCCTTGCGGCCTCCGCGGGGCGCGTCCTAAGCTCGAAGCCGTCCCATGCCGAAGCCCAGGCGCAGCGAGGCCGCCGGCCCCACGCCGGCGCGGCGCGAGAAGCGCGCCGAACGCGCCGAGCGGCTCGCCGTCGCCGTCCTCTCCCGCAACCGCAAGCTCTACTCGACGCGCCGGCTCGTCGAGGCGGCACGTGCGCTCGGTCACCGGCCGCGCGTCCTCGACACCCTGCGCTGCAACATGGTGCTCTCGCGCGAGCGGCCGCAGATCTTCTACCGCGGCGAGGAGGTGACCCATGTCGACGTGGTCATCCCGCGCATCGGGGCCTCGATCACCGGCTACGGCCTGTCGGTGGTGAACCAGTTCGACATGATGGGCGTGCCGGTCCTCAACAACTCCATCCCCATCGCCCGCTCCCGCGACAAGCTCCGCGCCCTGCAGCTCCTCTCCCGCTTCGGCATCGACATCCCGCGCACCGTCATGTGCCGCTACCGCGACGAGGTGGCGCAGGCGGTGGAGCAGGTGGGCGGTGTCCCCTGCATCATCAAGCTCATCCAGGGGACCCAGGGCGTGGGCGTCATGATCGCCAACTCCATGGACGAGGTGGAGGGCATGCTCGACGCGCTCTGGGGCCTCGGGCAGGAGATCCTCCTGCAAGAGTTCGTGCGCGAATCGCGCGGGCGCGACGTACGAGCGCTGGTCGTGGGCGACCGGGTGGTGGCGGCCATGCGGCGCCAGGCGCGCACCGGCGAGTTCCGCTCCAACATCCACCGCGGCGGCGAGGGCAAGAAGGTGGAGCTGGCCCGCGACTTCGCCGAGGCGGCGGTGAAGGCGGCACGGGTCATCGGGCTGGAGGTGGCGGGCGTGGACATGCTGGAGGCCCGGACCGGTCCCAAGATCATGGAGGTGAACAGCTCGCCCGGCTTCGAGGGGCTCGAGAAGGTCACCGGCATCGACATCGCCACGCCCTACGTGGAGCACGCGGCGGAGTTCGCCCGCGCCCACGCCGCCGGCTGGTCGAAGGCCCGGCTCATTTGAAGGCCGGCGTGATCGGCGTCACGGAACCCGCGCCCGGAGTGCGGGATCTTGAATGGACCGACCCCCTGATCCGTCGTACAAGTGCAGGTGCCGCGCCCACTGCCCACACGGTGAAAACCATGAAACGCCTCGCCCTCCTGCCCCTCCTGGCGCTCCTCGCAGGCTGCGTCGTCCGCTACGCGCCGCCCGCCTACGAGCCGGTCCCACCCCCGCCCCCACCGATGGTCGAGGAGCCGCCCCCGGTCGTCGAGCAGCCCCCGGTCGTTTACGAGCCGCCTCCCGAGCTCCGCGTCTTCTACGCCGGCCAGCACATGATACCGGCCTCGCAGGGCGGCGGCTGGTGCTACATCGACGGTCCACACGAGCACGACTACTACCCGGACCGACTCGACCACTACTCCTTCTACGACGGGTACTACTACTGGCACGGCCCCTACGTCTTCAGCTTCCTCGGCGGACACCCGATGCCCGGCGGCGGCTGGTGCTTCATCAACGTCGCCCACACCCACGACTACTTCCCGCCCTACGACAACCACTGGGCCTGGCGCGGCAACGGCTACGTCTACATCGGCCCCTACAGCCGCACGCGGCCGCCGCCCCCGACCTACTGGCGCTCCTGGACGCACCCGCCTCCGCCCCCGCCTCGGGCCATCGCTGCCCCACCGCCGCAGCGCTACCGGCCACCCCCGGCTCCGCCTCCGAGGCCGCCTCGGCCGGCTCCCGCGCCGCCGCCGCAGCGCTCCGGGATCGCGCCATTGCTTCCACCCGCCCAGCAGGCGCCACCCCCCGGCAGGCCCGGCGCCTCGGGCGTCGCCCCCGGGCACGGTGGCCTCCCCCCCGGTCAGGGTGGCGTCCCGCCCGGCCAGGCCAGGAAGGCCGAGCCGATCCCGGCCCCGCAGGCTCCCGCGCAGCAGCCTCCGCCCACCCAGCCCGGCAGGCCCGGCGCCTCGGGCGTCGCCCCCGGCCACGGCGGCCTCCCCCCCGGTCAGGGCGGCGTCCCGCCCGGCCAGGCCAGGAAGGCCGAGCCGATCCCGGTCCCGCAGGCTCCCGCGCGGCAGCCTCCGCCCGCCCAGCTCGGCAGGCCCGCCGGCCAGGCGAGGGGCGCCCCGGCGTCCCCCCCGGCCCCACCGGCGAAGGACAAGGACAAGAAGGACAAGGACGACAAGAAGTAGGGCGCCTTCGCGCCGTTCCCCCTTGAGGGCCGCGGCACGCCGCCGCGGCCCTCTCTCTTTTCCTCTTCCCCTCCGCGGGGTGGCATGGGTACCGTTCCCAGGCCCATGAGCCCCGTCCTGACCGCGCTCCTCCTCGCCGCCGCCGGCGGCTTCTTCGCCTTCACCATGCTCCGCCGACTCGCGCCCCTGTGGGCGCTGCGGCGCGACGACCGTGCCGATCGGGCCGTGGAGCGAGCCGCGGCGCTCCTCCGCTTCGGCCTCGGGCAGCGGCGCATGGTGGACCCCGAGGAGATCCTTCCCGGGCTCCTCCACGTGACGATCTTCGCCGCCTTCCTCGTCCTCTCCCTGCGAACGATCACGCTCTTCGGGATGGGCTTCGACGCGGCGTTCCACCTGCCGCTCCTCGGCCCGGGGACGGCGATCGGGCGCGGCTACGGCTTCGCGAAGGACCTGATGGTGCTCCTCGCCCTCGCCGGCGCGCTCGGGTTCCTGTGGCGCCGGCTCGTGACGAAGCCGGACCGCGTCACGCGCTCCTGGGAGGGGAACCTCATCCTCCTCTTCATCGCCGGCCTCATGCTGACCGACATGGCCTTCGAGGGCGCAGAGCGCGCCCTGGCCGGCCTGCCCTTCGACCGCTGGGCGCCGGCGGGCGCGCTCGCGGCGGGCCTCTTCTCCGGGCTTGGCATTCCGGCGGCGGCGACGCACGCGGTGGGGCTCGCGGGCTTCTGGTCGCACCTCGTCCTCGTCCTGGTGTTCGGCAACTTCCTGCCGTACGGGAAGCACTTCCACATCATCACCGCCCTGCCGAACGTCTACTTCCAGCGGCTCCCGCCCGGGGGCGCGCTGCGCAAGCTCGACCTCGAGAGCGAGGGCGCGAGCTACGGCGTCCGAACCGCCAAGGATCTGTCCTGGAAGGAGGCCCTCGACACCTACTCGTGCACCGAGTGCGGCCGATGCCAGACCCACTGCCCGACCTACGTCACCGGCAAGCCCCTCAGCCACAAGGAGGTGAACCGGGCCATCCGCCGCCACCTCGTGGAACGGGCTCCGGATCTCGTCCGGCTCGCGCGCGCGAAGGACGCACCGGCCCGCGAGGCGGCCGAGGCGGCGCTTCCGGCCCTCGCCGAGGGGGTCGTCCCGCCGGAGACCTTCTGGGCCTGCACCACCTGCGGCTGGTGCGAGACCGCCTGCCCGGTGTTCATCGAGAACGTGCCGCGGCTCGTGGACCTGCGGCGCCACCAGGTGCTCGTCGAGGCGAGCTTCCCCGAGGAGGCGGCCCGGGTCTTCAAGGCCATCGAGACCCAGGGCAACCCCTGGGGCATCGGCTCGAACCGCCGCGCCGAGTGGTGCGAGGACCTCGCCATCCCACGTGCGAGCGAAGGGGGCGACTACGAGTACCTCTTCTTCGTCGGCTGCGCCGGCGCCTTCGACGACCGGCAGAAGAAGGTCTCGCGCGCCATCGTCAAGATCCTGCGGGCGGCGGGGGTGAAGTTCGCCATCCTCGGCGAAGAGGAGACCTGCAACGGCGAGGCGGCGCGCCGGCTCGGCAACGAGTACCTCTACCAGCAGCAGGCCGCGGCCAACGTGGAGAAGCTGAACGGCTACGGCGTCCGGCGCATCCTCGTCCAGTGCCCGCACTGCCTGAACACCATGCGGAACGAGTTCCCGCAGTTCGGCGGCGCCTACGAGGTGGTGCACCACACCGAGCTCATCGCCCGGCTGGTCGCCGAGCGGCGCATCCGCCCCGAGGCGGCCGAGGGGCTCGCGGGACCGGTGACGTTCCACGACCCCTGCTACCTCGCGCGCTGGAACGGCGTCACCGAGGCGCCCCGCGAGGCGCTCGCCGCGGTCCCGGGCCTCGCGCTGCGCGAGATGCCGCGCAACCGCCGCCAGGGCTTCTGCTGCGGCGCGGGCGGCGGCCGGATGTGGCTCGAGGAGAAGCTCGGCACCCGCGTGAACCAGAACCGGGTGGACGAGGCGGCCCTCACGCTCGGGGAGGCGGGCGGCGTCGTCGCCACCGGCTGCCCCTTCTGCCTCACCATGGTGAAGGACGGCATCTCCGAGACCGGCCGGGAGGAGCGCCTGCGCGTTCTCGACGTCGCCGAGATCGTGGCCTCCGGACTGCGGACCTAGGCGGCCGGCGGGGCTTCACGGTTCTTCACGATCGCGAAGCGCGCCGTTCGCGCGCCGCCTCCATTCCTCGCGAGGCTTCCGTGCGGGAAGCCTCGAAAGGAGTGGAACCATGCAGAACGTGCTCATCGGGGTCCTCGGGACCCTCGTCGCCCTGTTCGTCCTCCGCGGCCTCTTCTTCCTCGCCTGGCGCCGCCGCTGGCGCCACCTCGGCCACCGGCGCGGCCGCGGCTGGATGCTTCGCCGCCTCGTCGCCCGGCTCGAGGCGACGCCCGAGCAGGAGCGGCTGCTCCTCGCCGAGGTGGAGGCGATCCGCTCCGCCCTCACGGGCTTGCGCGAGGGCTTCTCCACCTCGCGCGGCGAGCTGGCGAACGCCCTCGCCGGAGACGCCTTGGACTCGAGCGCGCTCGACGCCCTGTTCGAGCGCGAGCTGGCGCGCGCCGGCGAGGTGAAGAGGGCCGCGGCCGAGGCCTTCGCCCGCGTCCACGCCGCGCTCGACGCCCGGCAGCGCCGGATCCTGGCCGACTTGGTCCGCTCCGGACCTCGCCACGCCTGCGGGCGGGCGTGAGGCCGGGCCGCCGGGCCCCGCCGCGCTCGCCTCCTCAGACGGCGCGCGGCGGGGCACCGGGGGCCGGGAAGGTGCGGCCGCAGGCGTCGAGCCGTTGCCCCACCTCGGCGTCGAGCGCGTCGAGGTCGTTGCCGGACCGGGGGTCCGCCCCGACGCAGATGAGGATGGCGTCGTGCGCCGATCGGCCGCGGCCGAGCGCGGTGTAGTCGATCTCCCGCGGCACGGGCTCGCCGCCCTCTCCCGGGCGGAAGGCGCCGTAGAGCCCCTCCGAGCCCGGCTCGAGCTGGCCCTTGAGGTCGAAGAGCCGGCGGAGCGCGCTCCGGAACGGCGCCGCCTCGACGTGGCGCCGCTCGACGCGCGCGCCGACCCGCTCCTCCACCGCCGCGAGGGCTGCGCGCACGAACGGGACGTCGGTGACGACGAGGCCGTAGAGGTGGACGTCGGCGCACACCCGGTCCACGAGCGCCGCCTCCTCCTCGGCGAGCCAGGAGTGGCTCGGGCACAGGAAGCTCTCGCAGGTGCGGGCGTCATAGGCGCCGCAGTCGCGCAGGTCCGGCCCGCCGGTCGCCGCCGGGTGGGCGAGGCAGCCGATGCGCGTCCGGCCCGGGTCGAGCCAGCCGAGCAGCGGGCAGATGCGCACCGAGGGGAAGAGGGGCTCGGGCTCCGAGGCGGCGAGGCGCCGGGCGGCCTCGCGGAAGGCCTTGGGCGTGCGCGGAACCCCGGCGAGCGCCCGGGTGCGCTCGTCGAGCCGCGCCGCCACGGCGGGGCGCGAGTGGTCGCGGCGGTTGTACAGGCCGCAGCAGGCGCCGCAGCTCGATGCCTCGCGCTGGCAGAGCGGGATCACGCCGCGCCCGGCCGCGTCAGGAAATCCCCAGGGCCGCCTTGCAGAGCGGGCAGAGCGCGGGGTTCTTGCGGTCGGCGTCCGCGGCGGTATGCGACAGGAACATGGCGCAGCGGAAGTCGCTGCAGTGGGAGAGGCCGAGCAGGTGGCCGATCTCGTGGATGGCCTCGACCTGGAGGCGCCGGCGCAGGCGGTCCGGATCCACCGGCCGGCCGTCCGTGCCCACCTTGAGGCGCGCGAAGGAGACCATGGCCGTCATGGCGTCGCGGTCCGCCTCCCCGAAGACGAAGGGCAGGTCGGGGACGAACAGGTCCACGTCGGTGACGCCGAGCGCCGGCACGCCCGCGGGGCGCCCGGGCAGGTGCTCGAGGCGCCGCAGCACGGCGGTGGAGTGGTACTGGGCCCGGTCCTTGTTGAAGGCGTACTGCGGACGCTCCTGGGCGAGCCCCACGTCGGCGGGAGGCCCGAAGGCGAGCCGGAGCGCGGCGCCGATGTCGGCGAGGAGCGGGCGCGGCACGTGCCCGAGCGGCACGAGGAAGAAGCGGGCCGGCATGGGCAAGGGCTTCAGCTCGGCGCGCTGGTTGGCGGGGCGGCCCGCCGCGGGTTTGGTTGAGGCGGAAGGATTCGAACCTTCATAGGCGGATCCAAAGTCCGCAGTCCTGCCGTTGGACGACGCCTCAGTGCCGAAGCGAGTCAAGGCCTGGCCTCGTGCCGGGGCGCGCGCCGCCGCCCCGTGGCGCACGGCCTTCCCCGGCGTGGCTCACCAGCGTACCAGCGCGCTCGCCCAAGTAAAGCCCGCGCCGAAGGCGCACAGGGCCAGGAGGTCGCCGCGCTGCACGCCGCGGGCGGGCACGGCCTCGGCGAGCGCGATGGGGATGGAGGCGGCGGTGGTGTTCCCGTACTTCTGGATGTTGTTGAACACCTGGTCGTCGCGCAGCTCGAGCGACCGCTGCACCATCTCGGCGATGCGGAGGTTCGCCTGGTGGGGGATGAGGACCTTGATGTCCCTGGGGGAGAGGCCGTTCTTCTGCAGGGCCTCCCTCACCACCTCGGGCATCTTCACGATGGCGTGCTTGAAGACCTTCTGCCCCTCCATCTTGGGGTAGATGTCGGTGCCCTCGAGGAGGTCCTTGCTCATGCGCGGGTGGTACATGGAGCCCGGCTTGTCGGCCCACAGCTCCCGGGCGAAGCGGCCGTCGGCGTGGAGGTGGGTGGAGAGCACGCCCCGGTTCGGGTCGTCGGTGGCCTCGAGCAGCGCGGCGCCGGCGCCGTCGCCGAAGATCACCGTCACGTCGCGCCCGCGGGTGGAAACGTCGAGGCCGGTGGAGTGGATCTCGACGCCCACGAGCAGGATGCGCCGGTACTGCCCGGAACGCATCCAGGCGTCGGCGACCGACAGGCCGTAGAGGAAGCCGGAGCACTGGTTGCGGATGTCGAGCGCCGGCACGCCGGGGAGGCCCAGCTTGGCGTTGAGGAAGCAGCCGTCCCCGGGGAACATGTGGTCCGGCGAGAGGGTGGCGTAGATGATGGCCTCGATGTCGCCGGCCTTCCAGCCGGCGAGCTCGAGGGCGCGCCGCGTCGCCTCCAGGGCCAGGTCGCTGCCCTCCTGTCCGGGCCTGACCCAGTGCCGCTCCTTGATGCCGGTGCGCTGCTGGATCCACTCGTCGGTGGTCTCCATGTAGCGCGTGAGCTCCTCGTTGGTGACGACGCGGTCGGGCACGCAGGTCCCGATGGCTGCGATGGCGGCGCGGGGCATGGCTTGCTCCTAGCTTGTTTGCGAGGCTGAAGGCCGAGCCGCGGCCGAGTGGCCGCGGAGCAGGGAGGGGGACCCCGACGGCTCTGACGGCGGGGGAGGGCGGCACGCCCTCGGTCGGGGGCCGAATGGAGCGACTGCGAGCGTGGCGAGAAGTCCCCTCATTCAGATGTCCAGGTTCTGCACGTCGAGGGCGTTCTTCTCGATGAACTCGCGGCGGGGCTCGACGGCGTCGCCCATGAGGACGCTGAAGACGTCGTCCGCCTCCACCATGTCGTCCACCCTCACCTGGAGGAGGGTGCGCCGGGCGGGGTCCATGGTGGTCTCCCAGAGCTGCTCGGTGTTCATCTCGCCGAGCCCCTTGTAGCGCTGGATGGTCTGTCCGGCCGCGGCAACCTTCTTCACGGCCTCCACCGCCTCGAAGGCGTCCTGGACCTCCACGCTCCCGTCGGGCGTCTCGAGCCGGTAGGGGCCCGGCCCGAGCTCCGCCAGGTTGGCGTGCAGCTCGGAGAGGCCGCCCCACTCGGCGCCGGAGAGGTAGTCGAAGTCGAGCCGGGTCTCGCGCGGCGAGCCGGCCACGGTGGTCTGGAAGACGAGCGCGTCGCAGCCGTGCTCGTCGTCCCGCTCGATGCGGGCCGCCCGGGCCTCGATGTCCGGGTACATCTTCTGGGCGCGCGCGAAGATCTTCTCGGTCTGCTCCTTCACCTGCGCGTGGTCCTTGAGCAGCGCGAGGTCGAGGTCGCCGAGCCGGATGGCGGCGTCGACGATGCGGGCGTCGCGGCGCCGGTCCGCGGCCTCGAGGAGGGCCCGGTAGGCGATGGCGTCGCGCGCCAGCTTCTCGAGGTCGGCGCCGGCCACCGTCACCTCGCCCGCCACGAGCCGCGCCTTCTCGGTGCCGAGGTCGAGCAGGTACTCATCGAGCGCCTTCTCGTCGCGAAGGTAGATCTCCTTCTTGCCCCGGGCGACACGGTACAGGGGGGGCTGCGCGATGTAGAGGTACCCCTTCTCCACCACGTCCGGCATCTGTCGGAAGAAGAAGGTGAGGAGCAGCGTGCGGATGTGGCTCCCGTCCACGTCCGCGTCCGTCATGATGACGACCTTGTGGTAGCGGATCTTGCCGGCGTCGTACTCCTCCGGGCCGATGCCGGTGCCGAGCGCGGTGATCATGGTGGCGATCTCCGCCGACGACAGCATCTTGTCGAACCGCGCCTTCTCCACGTTCAGGATCTTGCCGCGGAGCGGCAGGATGGCCTGGGTGCGCCGGTCGCGCCCCTGCTTGGCCGATCCGCCGGCGGAGTCGCCCTCGACGATGAAGATCTCCGAGTCCTTGGGGTCGCGTGACTGGCAGTCGGCGAGCTTGCCCGGGAGCGACGCGCCGTCGAGGGCCCCCTTGCGGCGCACGGTCTCGCGGGCCTTTCGCGCCGCGATGCGGGCGCGCGCCGCCTCGGCCACCTTGGCGCAGATGCGCTTCGCCACGTTGGGGTTCTCGTCCAGGTAGGCCGAGAGCCGGTCGTTGAGCATGGCCTCCACCATGCCCTTGGCCTCGGTGTTGGAGAGCTTGGTCTTCGTCTGTCCCTCGAAGCTCGCCCCCGGCAACCGCAGCGCGATGACCGCGGCGAGCCCCTCGCGCATGTCGTCGCCGCTCGGCAGCTCCTCCTTCAGATCCTTGAAGAGGTTGTTCTTCTGGCCGTGAGCGTTGATGGTGCGGGTGAGCGCGGCCTTGAAGCCGATGAGGTGGGTGCCGCCCTCGTGGTTGTGGATGTTGTTCGCGAAGGCGAAGACCTTCTCGTCGTAGCCGTCGTTCCACTGCAGCGCGATCTCCACCACTGCCGTGCCGCGCTCGGTCTCCACCTCCTGTCGGAGCAGGATGGGCGGGTCGAAGAGCGCCTCGCGGTTCTTGTTGAGGTAGCGGACGAACTCGCGGATGCCGTCCTTGAAGAGGAACTCGTGCTTCTTGCCGGTGCGCTCGTCGTCGATGGCGATGCGCAGCCCCGCATTCAGGAAGGCGAGCTCGCGCAGACGTCCGGACAGCGTCTCGAAGCTGAACTCCTTCACCTCGAAGATGGTCGGGTCGGCGCGGAAGGTGACCTTGGTGCCGCGCCGCTGCGTCTCGCCCACCGCCGTGACCTTGCCCGCCGGCTCGCCGCGATCGTAGCGCTGCGACCACACCTTGCCGTCGCGGTAGACCTCGACCTTGAGCCACTCCGAGAGGGCGTTCACGCAGGTGACGCCCACCCCGTGGAGGCCGCCCGACACCTTGTAGGCGTTCGACTCGAACTTCCCTCCAGCGTGGAGCTTCGTCATCACCACGTCGAGGGTGTCCATCCCCTTCACTGTTGGATGAGGGCCGACCGGGATGCCGGACCCGTCGTCCACCACCGTGACCGAGTTGTCTGCGTGGATGGTGACGTTGATCTCGCTGCACCGGCCCGCCATCGCCTCGTCGATGGAGTTGTCCACGACCTCGTAGACGAGGTGGTGCAGACCGCGCTCCCCGACGTCGCCGATGTACATGTTCGGCCGCTTGCGGACCGCCTCCAGGCCCTCGAGAACCTTGATGTCCCCGGTGCCGTAGTCCTCGCCGTTGCCGTTCTGGTGGCCGTTTCCGCCGGCCAGCGGCGGGATCAGGTTCTTCTTGGCGGTTTCCAGGGGAACCTCTCTGATTGACTCGGGATTTTCGTCAGGATGGAGTCTTCGAAATATAGCAGAGCGGGGCCCTCCCGGCAATGGGGATCTCTGGCCGCAACATGCTGGAATGCATCAGGAAAGGAGCCTGGAAAAGGCGCCGTTCTCGACGCGGTAGAAGACCGCGCCTTCTCCGGCCGCCGGCTCGAGCAGGCGGCGGTCGGTGGCGGTGAGGAATGCCTGCGCCGGGAGCGCCGCGAGGTAGCGAAGCAGGTACTCGTTCTTCTCCGGATCGAGCTCCGAGGACACGTCGTCGAGCAGAAGCAGGGGCGGCCGCCCCAGCACCGTGCGCAGGTTCTCGATCTCGGCGATCTTGAGCGCGAGGACGAGGGCGCGCTGCTGCCCCTGGCTTCCAAAGGGGCGCGCCCCACGGCCGTCGAGCGCGAGCACCAGGTCGTCCATGTGCGGCCCTGCCGATGTGTAGCCCCTCTCCCGGTCGCGCGCGACGCGCAGCGCCAGGATCTCGTCGAGCCTCGCCGAGAGCGCCTCCGCGCCCCCCTCGGCCCGCATCCCGGAGGCCGGCCGGTACCCGAGTTGCGCTGTGGGGGCGAGCGGACCGCAGATCTCGGCGAACGCTCGGGAGACGCGCGGCGCGAGCTCGCCGACGAGCGCCTGGCGGCGGACGAGCAGCCGCGCGGCGGCGCGCACGAGCGGCCCGCGGAAGCTCTCCTCCACCTCCGGCGAGGCGCCCCGCAGGGCGGCGTTGCGGGCCCGCAGCGCGCGAACGTACTCGCGCGCCTCCTCCAGCACCGCTGGCCAGCGGTTGAAGGCCGCCCGGTCGAGGTAGCGCCGCCGCCCCTCCGGGCCGCCCTTCACGAGCAAGAGATCGTCGGGCGAAAAGCAGACGGCGGCGAGCCCCTCGAAGTAAGCGTCGAGGCGCTCCTGCGGCTTGCCGTCGAGCAAGGCGATGCGCGCGCCCGGGGCGATCTGCACCGCCACGGTGCGGCTGCCGCCAGGGCCGTCGAACCGCCCTTCGACCTGGGCCTGCTCCGCACCGAAGCGCACGAGCTCGGCGAGCCGGCTCCCGCGCAAGGGCTTCAGCGTCGCGAGCAGGTAGATCGACTCGAGGAGGTTCGTCTTCCCCTGACCGTTCTGGCCGACGAGGATGGTGGCCCGCGGCGAGGGCTCGAGCGAGGCCCGCGCGATGTTCCGGAAGTCACGGATCTCGAGGGAGAGGAGCCGCACGCCTCCGCTTTCAGATGCGCATCGGCATGATGACCGCGGTGTAGTCCTTCTCCCCCTCGCCGTGGGGTTTCACGACACCGGGGGAGAGGTCGTCGGCGAGCTCGAGCACCACGTCGTCGCATGCGAGCGCCTGGAGGACGTCCATGAGGTAGCGGGCGTTGAAGCCGATCTTGAGCGGCTCACCGTCGTACTCGACGGTGATCTCCTCCTTCGCCTCGCCCAGGTCCGGATTCTGCGAGAGGACGCGCAGGCTGCCCTTCGAGAGCTCCAGCTTCACGGCGTGGGCCTTCTCGCTCGCGAGGAGCGAGACGCGTCGCAGGGTGTCGAGGAAACTCTGGCGGCCGAGCTTCACCACCTTCTCGCCCGCCTTGGGGATGACCTGCCGGTAGTCCGGGAACATGCCCTCGATGAGACGCATGACGAGGACCACGCCGGGGCGGCGGAAGATGGCCGAGCTCTCGACGAAGCCGAGGTCGGCCTTCGGCTTCTCCTCGCCGCCCTCCACGGCCTCGGAGAGCAGCTTCTTCAGCTCGTACAGCCCCTTCTTCGGGAGGATGACGCCCTTCTTCAGCTTGAAGTCCCCGTCCACCTTCCCCTGGGCGAGCGACAGGCGATGGCCGTCGGTCGCGACCATCCGGATCTCTCCCGCGGCCGGCTCGAAGTAGACGCCGTTCAGGTTGTAGCGGGTCTCGTCGGTCGAGACCGCGAAGCTCGTCCGGTCGATGAGGCCGAGGAGGGCCTGCGGCTCGACGGCGACGAACTGGACCTTGTCGAACTTCGGTAGCGCCGGGAAGTCCTCGGCCGGAAGCCCGACGATGCGGAACTCGGCCTGGCCGCTGCGGACCTCGAGGTAGTTGTTGGGCGTCTTCTTGAGCGAGGCGCTGGGCTCGGGAAGCGACTTCACGATCTCGTACAGCTGCCGGGCGGGGACGGCGACCGCTCCCTCCTTCGTGACCTGTTCGCACGTGTGGTCGCCGGAGACGGCGATGTCGAGGTCGGTAGCCGAGAGGTGCAGCTCTCCCGACTTCCTCGCCTCGAGGAGCACGTGCGAGAGGATGGGCATCGTGCTCTTCTTCTCGACGATGCCCTGGGAGCGGGCGAGCGCGCGAGCGAGCTCCGAGACTCCGATCTTCAGTTCCATGGGAAGAGATCCTCTCTTCTCTTCGTAGCCGTCGTAGGGAGCGGACGGGTGTGGAGAAGCGGGCTGCGCAGGCGCAACTCCTGGGAGAAGCGATCTGGAGAACGATCCGGATCGGGCCCCGGCGGGTTTGTGTAGCGCGGCGTCGATCGAGCTGTCAACACGCCGGCCACACCTCCTCCCCACCATTTTCAGGGACCGTCCGCAAGGACGTCCACGGCCCATTTCCGGGCTACGGAGACAGCTTCGCGGACAGCGACTCGACGGCCGATCGCACCGCTTCGTCCGCGGTCATGAGCTCGCGGACCCGATCCACCGCCGCGATGACGGTGGTGTGATCCTTCTTGTTGAACTTCTCGGCGATGGATTGCAGCGTCTCCTTGGCAAGCTCGCGGCAGAGGAACATGGCCACCTGCCGCGGCAGGGCGATCTTCTGCTCGCGCGAGGCGCTCGTGAGCCGGGCCACGGTGAGGCCGTAGTAGGTCGCCACCGCCTCCTGGATGCGCTCGATGGAGGGGCGGTAGCCGGGAGGGGGGATGACGTCGGAGAGGACGTCGCGGGCGAGGCCGACGGAGATGGGCTCGGTCTTCAGCGAGGCGAAGGCCGCGAGCCGCATGAGCGCCCCCTCCAGCTCCCGGACGTTCGACTTGATGTGGGTGGCGAGCAGCGACGCCACCTCGTCCGGGAGCTCGATGTGCTCGACGTCCGCCTTCTTCTTGAGGATGGCGGCGCGGGTCTCGAATTCCGGAGGCTCGACGGAGACGCGCATCCCCCACTCGAAGCGGGAGCAGAGGCGTTCCTCGAGGCCCTTCAGCTCCTTGGGGCTGCGGTCGCTGGAGAGGACGATCTGGATGTTCTGCTCGTAGAGGGCGTTGAAGGTGTGGAAGAACTCCTCCGCCGTCTTGTCGCGCCCGGCGAAGAACTGCACGTCGTCCACCAGGAGGGCGCCGCACTCGCGGTACTTGTGGCGGAAGTCCTGCATCGTGTTCTTCGAGAGGGCGTCCACGAAGTCGTTCGTGTACCGCTCGGAGGAGACGATGGCGACCCGCGCGCCGGGGCGCGCGAGCGGGATGGCGTGGGCGATGGCGTGCAGGAGGTGGGTCTTGCCGAGGCCGGAGTCGCCGTGGAGAAAGAGCGGGTTCCACGCCCGGCCGGGCTTCGAGGCCACCGCCTGCGCGGCGGCGAAGGCGAAGCGGTTCGACTCGCCGACGACGAAGGTGTCGAAGGTATAGCGCGGGTTCGGGCGGGCCTCGCCCGGCGCCGGGCTCGGCTCCGACGGGAGCGGGGTGAGCCGCGGCGTGGGGATCTCCGCTCGCGGCCGCGGCGACTCGTCCACGACGAACTGGACGCGCAGGCTCTCGCCGAGCACCGCGGGCACGAACTCCTCGAACCAGGAGCGGTAGTTGTCGTCGACGAAGTCCCGGTGGAACCGGTCCGGCGCGGAGATGAGAAGGCGGTCGCCCTCCACGGCGACGCCGTGCAGTGGCGCGAACCAGCGCTGGTAGAGGTCGGCGCGCAAGCGGCCTCGCAGGTAGGTGTCGAGCCGTGCCCACTGGCCCGCCGCCGCCGTCGCGTCCCTCGCGCTCGCCCGGACTTCCATGCGTCCCCTCTCCGGTCGGGAGGAAGAAAAAAGCATCCCCGCCGCCGGGAGCTCGCTGCGGCATTCACTACGAGTTATCCGTGTTCCTGGCACGTGCCGCCGGCTCGGCGACCGTTGCGACTTCGGTGGCGATACTTAACGCTCCTCGGCGAGAGGGATCAAGAGGCTCGTTCGTGGCAAGCGAAAGGACGGAGGTTTCGAGGTGTGCCCGCAAGGGCTTCCGCGCCGCGGACCGGACGGGGCTCGGGCCGGGCGCGCGATCCTTGACAGCGCGCGGCCGATCGGGGAGGTTGCCGCGCCATGAAGAGGACTTATCAACCGAAGAAGGTCAGGAGGAACCGCACCCACGGGTTCCGAAGGCGCATGAAGAGCCCCGGTGGGCGCAGCGTGATCAGGCGTCGGCGCGCCAAGGGCCGCAAGCGGCTCTCGGTGTCGGCGCCGAAGAAGTAGCGTCGGCGAGGCTGACGTGAGGCTCGGCAAGGCGGCGCGGCTTCGGCGCCGCCGGGAGTTCCTGGCGGTCCAGGAGCGCGGCAGGCGCGTCCACGCCGGGGAGCTCGTGGTCCTCGCCCTCGCCACGGGAGGCAACAGACCCCGGATCGGCATCACGGTGTCGAGCCGGGTCGGGAACGCCGTGGTTCGAAACCAGATCAAGCGCTGGGTACGGGAGGCGTTCCGCGCCGCCGCGGCGTCGTTGCCGCCGGTGGACGTGGTGGTGGTGGCGCGTCCGGGCGCCGGCCGGGTCGGCCAAGGCGGCGTGCGCGAGGCCATCCGGTCCGCGGCCGCGCGCCTCTCCGCGGGGAGCGCCCGGTGAGCCCGATCGCCGCCCTGCTCCGCCTCCTCGTCCGCGCCTACCAGCGGCTCGTCTCGCCGCTGCTCCCGCCGGCGTGCCGCTTCTACCCGACCTGCTCGGCGTACGCCGCGACCGCGCTCGAGCGCCACGGCGCGCTGAAGGGGAGCTGGCTCGCCGCGCGCCGGCTGCTCCGCTGCCATCCATTCCACGAGGGGGGCGTCGATCCGGTCCCCTAGACCCCGAGAAGGACGAGAACCCTTGCAAGACAACCGACGCATCATCATCGCCGCCCTGCTCTCGATCCTCATCTTCTCGGCATGGGACTTCCTCGTCCTACGGCCCGAGCGCGAGCGGGCCGAGAGGGCCCGCAAGGCGGCCCCGCCGGCCGCGGCAGTCGCGCCCACGCCGGAGGCCCGGCTACCACCCGAAGTGAAGCCACCGACGCCCGCGCCGCAGGCGACGCCCGCGGCCACACCCGAGGCGCCCGAGCAGACGGTCGTGCTCGAGACGCCCGAGCTCGAGGCGACCTTCTCGAGTCACGGCGGCGCGCTCTCGAAGCTGACGCTCAAGGGCAAGAAGTTCCGCCGCCAGCGAAAGGGCGAGGACGAGCCGGTGAACCTCGTCCACGTCGGGCCGGGCGAGCCGTACGCGCTCGCGCTCGTGCCGTCGGCGGAGCTCGGGGGCGGAAGCGACCTCGCCACCGACCCCGCGGCGCGGACGCCGATGCGCCTCGTCTCGCACGACGCGCGGAGCGTGACCTTCGAGGGGCGAGTCGGCGGCGTGGGCGTGCGCAAGCGCTTCACGGTGTCGGACCAGCCCTACGAGCTCGAGGGCGAGATCGCGCTCTTCGGCGTCGAGCGTCCGGGCGCGGTGACCGTGCTCTTCCCGAGCTTCGAGGCCACCGACGCACCCAAGCCCGGGTTCTTCTCGGGCGGCGCGGTGTTCGAGACCGAGGTCCCGTTCTGCCGCGCCGGCGGCAAGACCGAGCGCTACGGCGGCAAGGAGCCACTGCAGAGGCTGCCAGGGGCGGTGAGCTGGGTGGGCCTCGACCAGCACTACTTCGTCTCCGCCATCGTCCCGGCGGCTCCCGAGGGCGAGTGCCTCTTCGCGAAGGGGCGGACGCCGGGGGCCTCACTCGCGGGGCTGCGCGTCCCGGTGGACCAGGCGCGCAGCATCGGCTTCAAGCTCTTCACTGGCCCGAAGTATGTCGACCTGCTCCGCGCCTATGGGCGCGACCTCGACACCGCCGTCGACTACGGGTCGGTGACGCAGTACTTCGCCTTCTTCGCCCGAATGCTCCTGTGGGTGATGCAGAAGTTCCACGCCCTCGCCAGGAACTGGGGCGTCGCCATCATCCTGCTCACGGTGCTGGTGAAGGCGCTCCTCTACCCGCTCACCTACAAGTCGATGCAGTCGATGCAGGAGATGCGCAAGCTCCAGCCGGAGATCGAGAAGCTCAAGGCGAAGCTCGGCGACGACAAGGAGAAGCTGAACCTCGCCGTCATGCAGCTCTACCAGCAGCACAAGGTGAACCCACTCGGCGGGTGCCTGCCGATGCTCTTCCAGATGCCCATCTGGCTCGCCCTCTATGCCACCTTGCAGACGTCGGTCGAGCTCTACCGCGAGCCGTTCCTCTGGATCCAGGACCTCACCCAGATGGACCCCATCTACGTCCTGCCCCTCACCATGGGCGCCTCGAGCTTCATCATGCAGAAGCTCTCGCCGCAGCCCGCCGACAACGCCCAGGCGAAGATGCTGCTCTACTTCATGCCGATCTTCTTCACCTTCATCATGCTGAAGCTGCCGGCGGGCCTCACGCTCTACATCCTCGTGAACAACCTGCTCTCGATCGCGCAGCAGCAGTGGATGATGCGAAAGCAGGCGCCGGCCGAGCCGGCCAAGGCCTGAGGGAACGCCGCCATGACCGAGACGAACGCACCGGGCTCCGGCCCGCCGCCCCGGGAGGCGCCGGAGAAGGTGGCGCGCGCCCGCGAGTTCTGCGAGGGGCTCTTCCAGCGGATGGGCGCGCAGCTCGACGTGGAGATCCGTGAGACGCCGGAGGCCATCGGCGTGTCCTTGAAGCCGCGCGAGGGGAACGCGGTCGAGCTCGGCTCGGCGCTCGTCGAGGCGGTGCAGTACCTCGTGAACCGCGTCGTGAACCCGCGCGCCGAGGGGCGCAAGTGGGTGAACCTCGACGTGGGCGGCTTCCGCGAGGAGTCGGACCCGGTGGTGAAGGCCATGGCCGAGCGGCTCGCCGCCGCGGCCCGGCGCACCGGCAAGGTGCTCGCCGTCGCGCCCATCAGCGCGCGGGAGCGGCGGCAGATCCATCTCGCGCTCGTCGGCGCCGAGGGGGTTTCGACCCGCAGCGAGGGCGAGGGCCTCTTCCGCCAGCTCCTCATCGTCCCGGCGGGCCGCGGCCCGGGCGGGCGCGGCTAGGCTCCGGTGGCGCGCGAGAAGACGAAGGCGGAGAAGCTCTTCTCGGCCGCGGTGCTGAAGCGGTCCTTCGCCCTGCGGGGGGACGAGCACCAGGAAGGCTTCCGCTTCGTGTACGAGGGCGTGCTGCGCGACCTCGCGCTCGAGGAGGCCGAGGTCGAAGAGTACCTCGAGAAGCACCTCCCCGAGGTGGACGAGGCCATCGGCCGCCACAGGCCGTGAGCATGGGACCGGCCTTCGAGGAGGCGCTCCGCCGCGGGATCGACGCGCTCCGACTGCCGGTCGACGAGTCGGCGCGCGCGCTCCTCTCCCGGTTCGCCGCGCGGCTCCTCGCCTGGAACGCGAAGGTGAACCTGACGGCGGTGACCGAGCCCGTCGAGCTCGCCGAGAAGCACTTCGTGGACAGCCTCGCGCTCCTGCCGGCCGTCGCGGGCGCACGGACGCTCCTCGACGTGGGCAGCGGGGCGGGCCTGCCCGGCATGGCGCTCGCCTGCGCGCGGCGCGACCTCGAGGTGACCTGCTGCGACTCGGTGGCGAAGAAGGTGGCCTTCGTGAAGGCGGTGGCTGCCGAGCTCGCCCTCCCCGTCCGCGGCGTCGTGGCGCGGGCCGCGGGGAACCCGGAGCGGGAGAAGCTCCCGCTCGCCGACGCGGTGGTGAGCCGGGCCCTCGCCGAGCCGGCGCGCTGGGTGCCGCTCGGGAAGGCCTACCTCGCTCCGGGCGGGGTCCTCCTCGCCATGCTCGGCCGCGAGGTGGACGAGGCGGCGCTCGCGCGCCTCGGGGACGAGAACGGCCTCGCCCTCCTCGCCGTGGAACGGTTCCGGTTGCCCATCTCCGGGGCGGAGCGGGCCGTCGTGCGCTGGCGCCGGGCGGCCGATGTTCCACGTGGAACATAGCGGCTCGCGGGAATCGCCAGGAGGTTTCCGCGTGGGCCGGGTCACAGCTCGCGCACGACGGTGCCGCGGTAGAACGGCACGGGCGGCGGTGCGGTGAGCCGGCGAAACCCGGCCTCGACCCTAGACGCTGGCCCGTCCGAGTGAGTTCCACGTGGAACACCCGCCGCTGTCAGAGGTCCGGGGCAGACTCCGCCCGCCTGGGAACGGCATGGCGATATCGGAGCCACGATGCGACCCATCCTGGCCCGGGCTTGCGCCGTGGGCCCGGAAGGGCTAAACCCGCGCCCGGGCAGGAGAACATGAGCCGGATCTTCACCATCGCGAACCAGAAGGGCGGCGTCGGGAAGACGACGACCGCCGTGAACCTCGCCGCTTCCCTGGCTTCCGCCGAGCGCCGGACGCTCCTCGTGGACGTCGATCCCCAGGGGAACGCCGGGTCGGCCCTCGGGGTCGCCCGGGACGAGGTCCTGGGGAGCGTCTACGAGGTCCTCCTCGACGGGCGCCCGATCCGCGAGGTGGTGCGCAAGACCGAGCTCAAGTTCCTGGACCTCGCCCCGGCCTCGAAGCACCTCGTCGGCGCCGAGCTCGAGCTCGCCGGCGTGGAGCGGCGCGAGTACCGGCTGAAGGACGCGGTGGACGACGTCGCGAGCGAGTACGAGTACGTCATCGTGGACTGCCCGCCGTCGCTCGGGCTCCTCACGCTGAACGGCCTCGTGGCCGCGCAGGGGGTCATCGTGCCGCTGCAGTGCGAGTACTTCGCCCTGGAGGGGCTCGCCGACATCCTGCGCACCATCGACCTCGTGCGCGCCGGCGCGAACCCCGACCTCCAGGTGGACGGCATCCTCCTCACCATGTACGGGCAGAACAATCTCGCGAGCCAGGTGGCCGAGGAGATCCGCCGCCACTTCGCGGGCCAGGTGTTCGAGACCATCATTCCCCGCAACGTCCGGCTCTCGGAGAGCCCGTCGCACGGCAAGCCCATCCTGCTGTACGACGTGGCCTCGAAGGGGTGCCAGAGCTATCTCGAGTTCGCTCGCGAGGTGGTGAAGCGCGCGGGCGCCGTGAGGAGGGCCTCGTGACGATGGCAGAGAAGCGGCGGCCGGCGCTCGGCCGCGGGATGGCGGCGCTGCTCTCGAACGCGCCGCCGCCCCCGAGCGCCTCCGGCCACCCGGGCCGCGTCCTGCTCGCCCTGCCCGTCGAGGCGGTGGAGCGCAGCCAGGCCCAGCCCCGCAAGCGCTTCGACGAGAAGAAGCTCGAGGAGCTCGCCGCCTCCATCCGCACGCACGGCGTCGTCGAGCCCATCCTGGTCCGCCGCGAGGGGACGCGCTACCGCATCCTCGCCGGCGAGCGGCGATGGCGGGCGGCGCAGCGCGCGGGCCTCGCGGAGATCCCGGCGCTGGTCCGCGAGGCGAGCGACCGCGAGGCCTTCGAGGTCGCGCTCGTCGAGAACCTCCAGCGCGAGGACCTGAACGCCATCGAGGAGGCCGAGGCCTTCGAGGTGCTGGTGCGCGAGCACGGCCTCACGCAGGAGGCGGTGGCGGCCCGCGTCGGCAAGGAGCGCTCCACCGTCGCGAACGCGCTCCGCCTCCTCAAGCTCCCGGCCGACGTGCGGGACCTCGTGCGGGAGGGTCGGCTCGAGATGGGGCACGCCCGCGCTCTCCTCGCGCTCGAGCAGGAGGCCCTCATCCGCAGGGCGGCCCTGAAGGCTTCGCGGGACGGGCTCTCGGTGCGGGCCACCGAGGCGCTTGTTAAACTCATGGTGGACCCACCTGCGCGCAAGCCCGCCGCGGTCGAGCAGGGCGCCGCGGTGAGGGACCTCGTCGCCCGGTTGCAGCGCCGGCTCGGGACGCGCTGCCGCGTGGTGACCCGGACGGCGCAGGCGGGTCGCCTCGAGATCGAGTACGCGTCGCTGGAGGCGCTCGACGGAATACTCTCCCGGATCGGGGCGTAGGTACGTAGAGGTCGGTGCGACGCCGGGTGGACGGCGGGCCGACTCGGTGCTAGCAAGGGGTCCGGGCGACACCCAAGCGCGAGGAGCCGAATTCCATGGCCATGCTGAAGCGAGAAGACCTGCCCATCACGGGCGGCGCAGTCACCGGCGACCTGAACGCCCTCCTCGGGCGCGGGTCGGAGTTCGACGGCAAGCTGACCTTCGAGGGCACCGTCCGGATCGACGGCAAGTTCACGGGCTCGGTCATCACCAACGACACGCTGGTGATCGGCGAGGGCGCGAAGCTCAGCGCCGAGGTGAGCTGCGGCACCATCATCATCCACGGCGAGGTGGTCGGGAACATCCGCGCCAAGAACTCGGTGGAGCTGCACCAGCCGGCCCGGGTCCACGGCAACATCGAGACGCCCTCCCTCATGATCGACAAGGGCGTCATCTTCGAGGGGCAGTCGAAGATGGAGAACCTCGAGAAGGCCGGCGGCAAGCCAGCGCCTTCCCCGGTGCCGTCGGCGCCGGTCATCAAGATCTGACCGGAGCAGAGCCTCCGGAAATGGACGGAGCGGGCCGCCGCGGGGCGACCCGCTCCTCGTTTCCGTCCTCGGCTCCCTGTCCGCGAGAGCCCGGCGGTCTCACCCGACCTTGACCTGGATGGCCTTCGGCTTCGCCTCGGGCTTCTTCGGCAGGTGGACGGCGAGGACGCCGTTCTTGGCCTCGGCCTTGATCTTCTCGGGGTCGATGGTGCCGGGGAGCGAGAAGGACCGGGTGAAGATGCCGTAGGCGAGCTCCACGCGGTGGTAGTTCTCCTTCTTCTCCTCCTTCTCCAGCTTCCTCTCGCCCTTGACGGTCAGGACGCCGTTCTCGAAGCGGATGTCCACGTCCTTGGGGTCTACCCCGGCGAGCTCGGCGCGGACGACCACTTCCTCGCCGTCCTCGTAGATGTCCACGGAAGGGGTCCAGCCCATCGACTCCCCGGCGCGGAGGAGCCGATCGTCGAGTACCCGGCCCATCTCCTCCTGCAGGCGAGCGATGTCACGGAAGGGGTCCCAGCGGGTCAGCAGTGCCATGTTTTTTTCCTCCTTTTTTCGATGCCGAACGTAAAACGGGATCGCGGCCTGTCAAATCCTGCGTAAGTCCCGGTCACGCGGCGCCATTTCGCTTGACCGGTCACGCGCGACCATGCTAGGTAGCGCCCCCCCTATGATCGTGGGTTCCATCGCCCGCCGGTACGCCAAGGCGCTGTTCGGCCTCGCTGCCGAGAAGGGGCGAATCGAGGAGTGGTCGAGAGGTCTCGAGGCCCTGCGGGCCGCGGTGACGGCGTCGGCCGAGCTGAAGGACGTGCTCGCGAACCCCGTCTACGAGAAGGAGCAGCGCCGCGCCATCGCCGGGCAGCTGGCGCAGGCGTTGAAGCTCGACGAGGAGCCCGCGAACCTGCTCTACCTCCTCGGCGACCGCAACCGGCTCGGGTACCTCACGGCCATCGTCGACCACTTCCGCGAGCTGGCCGATCAGAAGCTCGGCCGCGTTCGCGCCAAGGTGACCTCCGCCGTCGCGCTCGAGGAGCCAGCGGCCCAGGGCCTCGCGATGAAGCTCGCCGACGCGACGAGGGGCGAGGTCATCGTGGAGCGCCAGGTGGACCCGAGCCTCCTCGGCGGCGTCGTCGCCCAGGTGGGCCGCTTCGTGTACGACGGTTCCGTCCGCGCGCAGCTCGAGGAGCTGCGCCGTACCCTCAAAGAGTAGCGACCGCTTCGGGAGAACCCAGGAATGGAAATCCGCGCCGACGAGATCAGCCGCATCATCCGCGAGCAGATCCAGGACTACGGGAAGAAGGTCGACGTCGCCGAGACAGGCACCGTGCTGTCGCAGGCGGACGGCGTCGCCCGCATCTACGGCCTCGCCGGCGCCGCGGCCGGCGAGCTGCTCGAGTTCCCGCACGGCATCCGCGGGCTGGTCTTGAACCTCGAGGAGGACAACGTCGGCGCCGCCGTCATGGGCCACCCCGAGGCGGTCAGCGAGGGCGACCCGGTGAAGCGCACCGGCCGCATCGCCGAGGTGCCGGTGGGCGAGGCCCTGCTCGGCCGGGTGGTGGACGGGCTCGGCATCCCCATCGACGGCCGCGGCCCGATCCAGGCGAAGGAGACCCGCAAGATCGAGATCAAGGCCCCCGGCATCGTGCAGCGCAAGTCGGTGCACGAGCCGATGCAGACCGGCCTCAAGGCCATCGACGCCCTGGTGCCGATCGGCCGCGGCCAGCGCGAGCTCATCCTCGGCGACCGCCAGACCGGCAAGACCGCCATCGCCATCGACGCCATCATCAACAACAAGGGGAACAGCCTGCACTGCTTCTACGTGGCCATCGGCCAGAAGCAGTCCACGGTGGCCCGCGTCGTCGACAGGCTGAAGCAGTACGGCGCGATGGAGTACACCACCGTCGTCGCCGCCAACGCCTCCGACCCGGCGCCGATGCAGTACCTCGCCCCCTACACCGGCGTCACCATGGCGGAGTACTTCCGCGACTCCGGCAGGCACGCCCTCATCATCTACGACGACCTCTCCAAGCACGCCGTCGCCTACCGGCAGCTGTCCCTGCTGCTGCGCCGGCCGCCCGGCCGCGAAGCGTATCCGGGCGACGTCTTCTACCTCCACAGCCGCCTGCTCGAGCGCGCCGCCAAGCTCTCGGAGAAGGAGGGCGGCGGGTCGCTCACGGCGCTGCCCATCATCGAGACCCAGGCCGGCGACGTGTCGGCGTACATCCCGACGAACGTCATCTCCATCACCGACGGCCAGATCTTCCTCGAGACCGACCTCTTCTACCAGGGCGTCCGTCCGGCCATCAACGTCGGCATCTCGGTGTCCCGCGTGGGCGGCAACGCGCAGATCAAGGCGATGAAGCAGGTCGCCGGCTCGCTCAAGCTCGAGCTCGCCCAGTACCGCGAGCTCGCCGCCTTCGCCCAGTTCGGGTCGGACCTCGACAAGGCCACCCAGGAGACGCTGGCCCGCGGCGAGCGCCTGGTGGAGGTGCTGAAGCAGGCCCAGTACCTGCCGATGCCCGTCGACAAGCAGGTGGTCCAGATCTACGCCGCCACCACCAAGGACGAGGCCGGCGTGAACTGGATCCGCAACGTCCCGGTGGACGAGGTGGGCCGCTACATGAAGGAGCTCGCCGAGTTCATGGACGGCCGCCACCCCGAGATCGGCAAGCAGATCGCCGAGAAGAGGCAGCTCGACGACGGGCTCAAGGCCGGCCTCGCCAAGGCGCTCGCCGAGTTCCGCGAGGTCTTCAAGGCCGAGGCCGAGTAGCCGGCCGCCGCTCCTCGCCGACCCCTGGACAGGCAACCGTGCCCTCGCTCAGAGACATCCGCAAGCGCATCCGCTCGGTCAAGAGCACCCAGCAGATCACCAAGGCCATGAAGATGGTGGCCGCGGCGAAGCTGCGCCGGGCCCAGGAGGCCATCCTCAAGGCCCGCCCCTACGCGCAGCTCCTCGAGAAGGCCATCTCCGAGGTGGCGGCGCGTGCCGAGGAGGGGGCGGTGCGCCAGCCCCTGCTCGCCTCGCGGCCGGTGAGGCGGGTGGAGCTGGTCCTCGTCACGAGCGACCGCGGCCTCGCCGGCGCCTTCAACTCCAACGTGCTGCGGCGCGGCCAGCGCTTCGTCACCGAGAGCTCGGAGCGGGTCGAGTCCGTGGCCGTCTCCACCCTCGGCCGCAAGGCGCGCGACTTCTGCCGCGCCCGGAAGATCGCCGTGCGAAAGGACTGGGCGGGCGTCCACCAGGCCCTGAGCTTCGAGAAGGCGGAGGAGATCGCCGAGGAGCTCACCGAGCGCTTCCTCTCGGGCGAGGTGGACCAGGTGATCCTCTGCTACAACGAGTTCAAGAGCGCCATCGCCCAGAAGGTGACGCTCCACCAGCTCCTGCCGGTGGAGACGGCGCCGGTCGCGGCCGACAAGGCCGCCATCGACTTCAAGTACGAGCCGGGCCGGGACGAGCTGCTCGGCGAGCTGCTCCCCCGCCACCTCGCCATCCAGACGTGGCGGGTGCTCCTGGAGTCGGCCGCCAGCGAGCACGGCGCGCGCATGACCGCCATGGACTCGGCGAGCCGGAACGCCAAGGAGCTCATCGGCAAGCTGACGCTCCAGTTCAACCGCGCGCGCCAGGCCTACATCACCAAGGAGCTGATGGAGATCGTGAGCGGCGCCGAGGCCCTGAAGTGAACGCAGGGCGGGGGCTCGTCCCCCGCCGGATTTCGCGGGCTCCCCGCCCCCCGCTCCCCGAATCGGAAGGAAACACATGGCCCAGACCCAGCGGCAGAACGGCAGGATCACCCAGGTCATCGGACCCGTCGTCGACGTCGAGTTCCCGCCCGGCACGCTGCCCGTGATCTACACCGCCTGTGCGGTCACGAACCCCGGCATCGACGGCCGGCAGGACAACCTCGTCATCGAGGTGGCCCAGCACCTCGGCGAGAACACCGCCCGCTGCGTCGCCATGGACTCGACGGACGGCCTGGTGCGCGGCATGCCGGTGAAGGACACCGGCCACCCCATCACCATGCCGGTCGGCAAGGAAGTGCTCGGCCGCATCCTCAACGTGGTGGGCGATCCCGTCGACGAGCGCGGCCCGGTCAAGGCCACGCAGCGCCGGCCCATCCACCGGCCGCCGCCGACCCTCGTCGAGCAGAACGTGAAGATCGAGGCCTTCGAGACCGGCATCAAGGTCATCGACCTCCTCGCCCCCTACCTCCGCGGCGGCAAGATCGGCCTCTTCGGCGGCGCCGGCGTCGGCAAGACCGTGCTCCTCATGGAGCTCGTGAACAACGTCGCCAAGGCGCGCGGCGGCTTCTCGGTGTTCGCCGGCGTGGGCGAGCGCACGCGCGAGGGGAACGACCTCTACCACGAGATGATGGACTCGGGCGTCATCAACAAGGACGACCTCGCGAAGAGCCAGTGCGTCCTCGTCTACGGCCAGATGAACGAGCCGCCCGGCGCCCGCGCCCGCGTGGGCCTGTCCGCCCTCGCCATCGCCGAGTACTTCCGCGACGAGGAGTCGCGGGACATGCTCCTCTTCATCGACAACATCTTCCGCTTCACCCAGGCGGGCTCGGAGGTGTCGGCGCTCCTCGGCCGCATCCCCAGCGCCGTGGGCTACCAGCCGACCCTCTCGACCGACATGGGCGAGCTGCAGGAGCGCATCACCTCGACGGGCAAGGGCGCCATCACCTCGGTGCAGGCCATCTACGTGCCCGCCGACGACCTCACCGATCCGGCCCCGGCGACCGCCTTCGCGCACCTCGACGCTACCACCGTGCTGTCCCGCGCCCTCACCGAGATCGGCATCTACCCCGCGGTGGACCCGCTCGACTCCACCTCCCGCATCCTCGACCCCGGCGTCGTCGGCCTCGAGCACTACACCACCGCCCGCCGCGTCCAGGAGACCTTGCAGTCCTACAAGGACCTGCAGGACATCATCGCCATCCTCGGCA
>Ga0153915_10000396_pt1 | contig 39916 bp, 36 predicted proteins | sample Opewatmetagenome_2_FD_107003 | JGI IMG/M metagenome (GOLD analysis project Ga0153915, IMG submission 107003) | Freshwater wetland microbial communities from Ohio, USA - Open water 3 Core 3 Depth 3 metaG | ecosystem: Environmental > Aquatic > Freshwater > Wetlands | place: USA: Ohio, Lake Erie...
AGCCGCCGTCCGTCCGGCAGCGTAATCGACATGAAGATCCCGCCGTGCTCCCCGCTCTTGAGCGGATGCACGGCGACCGTCACCTTGTCGCCCGGCTTGATGATGTTCGACTTCCAGCCGCCCTTCACCATGCTGTTCGGGCTGCCCATCTCGACGCCCCAGCGTTCGACGCCGTTCGGCGTCTGCACGTCGATCTGAATCGACGAGTGCGGGTTCGTCCACGCGAACTCGACGACGGTGCCTTCAAGCGTCTGTGTTTTCGTCATGTCGAACATGACGGGCGAATGATGCGCGGAGAGCGTCGCGGACAACCCGAGGACGCCGAGTACGATTGCGATTCGGTTTTTCATTATTTCACCAGCAGTCTTGATGTCGTCGCAGGCAGATGCGAGTTCAGATCCGGGAGGCACTCGACCTCAGTGATGTCGGTATCGTCCTTCCTGTTGAACCGCTTCGTGAACTTCCACTCGCCTTCCCAGTTCTTCGGGTCGGTGATCGTGTAATTCACTTCGAAGGTCTTCCCATCGCCGATCATCTTGTAGCGCTCGACGAGGTGCATGTCTTCGCTCACCGGGATCGACGCGCCGCCCTGATCCATCCAGTGGTGATGGCCGGGGAAGTACAGCGTGTCAACAACCAGCTCGTTGCCTTCCCAGCGGCCGATCGATTCGCCGTCGAAAGTGCGCACCACTTCGTCGGCGGGCGTGTGCTTGCGGCCGTCGAGATAGATGATGCGAATCGAGTTCTCGAACGCGCTGATCATGTAGATCGCCGTCGGCAGCTGAATCACGGCAATCGGCCACACGCGCGTCATGATGAGCGGCATGCCCGACGGCCAGCACTGACCGATGTCATCGCGGTACACGCCGCCGGCCGCGAGCGCCTTCTTGCCGGCCTCGTAGTGCACCTGCGCTTCGGGCGTCAGCTTGAAGGTCTCCGGAATGAACTTCCAGGTACTGAACCGCCCATCGTGCTGCCAGGTGCCCGTGAGATCGAACGGCGCCTTCGGCCGCGGCTTCTTGAGGTTCTCCGGCGCCAGCGCGCCCAGCTGCGGTGCTTGAGCGCTGGCGGAGATTGACGCGGCGACGAGCAGAACACCGAGCGCGAGCTTTCTCATCTAATTGCTCCTTGCGAAGTCCCCGGCCTTGAAGATGCTGACCTTGTCCACGCTGACGTACTTACGAAGCGCGGCGTTGACCTGAGCGACGTTGAGCGCCGCGACTTTCCGTTCGAGATCGGCGTCCCATTTCAGGGTGCGCTCGAGGAAAAGATCGTTGGCCATCCGGCCGGCCAGCTGCTGATCCTGGGAGCGCGTCACCGTCCGCCCCTGCAGCCAGCCGGTGCGCGCCGCATCGAGCTCTTCCTGCGTGAAGCCGTCGCGGAGGACGCGTGACAGTTCTTCTTTGAACGCCGCCTCGAGCTTCGAGGCATTCTGCGGCGCGTAGATGGCCGTCGCGCCGAACATCCCGGTCCTGTCGAGCGAGCTGATCTGAAGCATCGAATTGACGCCGTAGCTCAGTCCGTCTTTCTGCCGCAGCCTGGTGGCCAGGCGTGAATTCAGAAAGCCGCCGCCGAACATGAAGTTCGCCATCACGAGGGACGGATAATCCGGATCGTCGTCCCGCACGGGAATGTTCACGCCCGCCATGAACACCGCGTTCGTCTTGTCGGGCGTCTCGAAGCTGCGGTTCACGGCCGGCGGCGCCGTATGGACGTTCACCAGGCGCGCGAACGGCTTCGGACTCTTCCACGACACAAACTTCTCGCGGACGACCGACATGACCGCCGCTTCGTCGAAGTCGCCGACGACGGCGAGCTGGGCGCGGCTGGCGCCGTAGAAGTCCTGATAGAACTGGCGCGCCTTCTCGACGGTCGCCGCCTTGAGTGCAGCGATTTCCTCGTCGAGCGTTTCGCGATACCGCACGTCGCCCCTGGGATACGGATTCAGGTGGCGGCCGAACTCGCGCCCGGCAATCGCCTGCGGCTCGCTTCGCGACTCCTCGATCTGCGCGAGCCGCGCCTGCTTGAGCGACTCGAACTCGGCGGCCGGGAACGCCGGCTCGCGAAGAATCTCGGCCATCAGCGCCAGCGTCGCGGGCAGGTTGTCGCGCACGGTCTCGATCTGCAGCGTCGCCTGCGTCGCGTTGCCGCCCGCATTCGCGCGCGCTTTCAGCCGGTCGAGCTCTTCGCGGATCTGCTGCCGTGTGTGTTTCGTCGAACCACGCATCAGCATCGCGCCCGCCATGCTCGCGTCGGCGGCGCGGCCGAACAGGCTCTTCTCGTCGCCGAACCGGAACGTCGCGCTGACGACGACAGAGGCGCCACGGGTCTTCTTCGGCAGCAGCGCCACCTGGAAGCCGTTGGCGAGGGCCAGGCGCTTCGCGCGGCTCTCGATGTTTTCCGGCGAAGGATCGAACGCCTCGCCCGACGCGACGACCGGATCGCCCTTGTAGTCCCTGACGAGCGAATCGATCGCCGGCGTCTCGGGAATCACGCTCCGATCGGGCTTGTCGGTCGGAATGTAGAGCCCGACGGTCCTGTTGCTCGGTTTCAGATATGCCTGCGCGACGCGGTTGACGTCGGCCGGCGTGACGGCGCGCAGGCGATCGCGATAGAGGAAGAACAGGCGCCAGTCGCCCTGCGCAATCCACTCGCTCATCTGCAGACCGACGCGGCTGGCGTCGTTCAGGGCCAGATCGATGTTCTTCAACATGGCCGCGCGCGCACGATCGACTTCCGCCGCGGTGACCGGATGCGCCGCGAGGGTGTCGAGCGTGTCGAGCATGACCGTCTTCGCCTCGTCGAGCGACTGCTCTTTGCGAGTGTCGGCGCCCAGCAGCCAGTAGCCGGGTTCGCGGAGCTGATACTGCACGCCGCCGACGCGCGCGGCTTTCTTGGTGTCGACGAGCGCCGCGTAGAGCCGTCCCGACGGCGAGTCGGCCAGCACGCGGATGAGGATGTCGAGCGGCGCGGCGTCGGGATGCGACCCCGCGGGAATGTGATAGCCGGCGAGCACTTCGGCGAGGTCGCCCGTACGCCGGAGTGTCACGCTGCGTTCGCCGTCCTGCACCGGCTCCTGCGTGTAGATGCGCGGCAGCTCGCGGGCCGGCGTGGGAATGGCGCCGAAGAGCGTCTGAATGGTCGCGAGCGTCTTCGCATCGTCGAATCGCCCCGCGACGAGCAGCACGGCGTTGTCCGGCTGATAGTGGCGGCGGTAGAACGCCTGCAGCCGATCGATCGGCACGTTCTCGATGTCCGATCGCGCGCCGATCGTGCTGTGCCCGTAGTTGTGCCAGAGAAACGCCGTCGAGAACACGCGCTCCTCGAGCACGCTGCCCGGATCGTTTTCGCCGCGCTCGAACTCGTTGCGGACGACGGTCATCTCGCTGTCGAGGTCTTTTTTCGCGATGAACGAGTTGACCATGCGGTCGGCTTCAAGGCCGAGCGCCCACTGCAGGTTGGCGTCCGTCGCCTGCAGGGTCTCGAAATAATTCGTCCGGTCGAACCACGTCGACGCGTTGGTCCGCGCGCCGTGCTCGGTCAGCTCCTGCGGGATGTTCGTGTGCCCTTTCGAGCCCTTGAACTGCAGGTGCTCGAGCAGGTGCGCCATGCCCGTCTCGCCGTAACCCTCCTGCGCGGAGCCGACGAGATACGTGATGTTGACGGTGACCGTCGGTTTGCTCTGGTCGGGAAACAGCAGGACGCGAAGGCCGTTCGCAAGGCGATATTCCGTTAGGCCTTCAACCGACGTCACCCGCTGTGGCGCCTGCTGGGCGCCGACGGGCGCCGCGGCCAGGGCAGTGACGAGCACAGCGGCCAGCACGAGTTCGAGCCGATGGGCGGTGCGAAACATCTTCTGGCGCATGGGCCCTAGTCTAGACGCTTCCCGAGCGGCATGCGGCGTCGACCGCCCCCGGGGCCTGCGCCAGGCGTCCCGCCGCGGCCGGAGACGCCGCGACGCTACATCGATCCGAAGGTGCCCACGGCGTCGTGCCGGCTCGCGAACCGGTGTGACAACGCCGGGATGTCCGCGGCGTGCTTCCGCCGCGCGTGGCTCGATGAGGACAGCGCCTGTTGCGGCACATGTCCCAGTGCCGCCGTCTCCGAGCCGCCCACCAGAACCTCGAGCTGGCTCACGACGCCCATCACCGTCTCGGAATGTGCGTTCAACTCTTCGCTGGCCGCCGCGCCTTCTTCCGCAGTGCCGGCGATCGCCTGAGTGGACTTCTCAAGCTCGGTGACCGCTTTCGACACCTGCTCGATGCCGGCCGCCTGCTGCCGGCTCGCGACGCTCACGTCGTCGGCGAGCCGTCTCACGTTGACCACGCTTTGCGTGATGCTTGCGATCGACGCGGTCAGACGCTCGACCGATCCCGTTCCGCTCTGCGCGCGCGAGATTGACTGCGAGATGAGCTCGTTGGTGTCCTGGGCGGCCTGCGCCGATCGGTGCGCCAGGCTCCGGACCTCGTCGGCGACAACGGCGAATCCCATGCCGGCGGCTCCAGCGCGCGCCGCTTCCACCGCGGCGTTCAACGCCAGAATGTTCGTTTGAAACGCGATCTCGTCGATCGTTTTGATGATCTTCGACACTTCGCGGCTCGAATCCTGGATGCCCGCCATGGCGGTGACCATGTCACTCAACGCCTGGTTCGATTCGCTCGCGCGTGCGTCCACTTCCTTGAGATGCCCGACGACTTCGTTGGTCGCGTCCGCGTTCTTCCGGGTCATCAGCGCGAGCTGCTCCACGGAGGCCGACGTCTCTTCGAGCGACGCCGCCTGTTCGGTCGCGCTCTGCGACAGGTTCTGCGAGGAGCCCGACATCTGCCCCGCCGCGGCGACGACCATTTCGGCGCCGGCGGACAGCCTCGCAGCGGCGCTCTTCAGCGTGCGATGCACGTTGTGCACGATGTAGCCGACGACCGCGGCGATGACGAAGCCGGCGACCAGCGTGACGAGCGAGAGCATCTGCAGCGAGCGATAGGCGTCCTGCGCCTGCTGGTTGTTCTCCTGGAACTTCTCGCTCTCCATCGTCACAATCGTCGCCGCCAGGGTTCCTGCCCGATCGAGCAGCGCCCGGCCGGCCTCACTGGCATCGACGGCCTCGACCGTCTGCGTCCGCTCGGCGAGGTCGCGTGTTTTCCGCCAGTCGTTCGCCACCCAGGTCTGCATCGCCGTCCTGGCCTGATCGGCGGCGCTGCGCACATCGCCGCGCTGCGAGACACGCGCGATCTCGTCGAGCTTGCCGACCAGCGCCTGCGCGTCGGATTCGAGTGCGCGGGTCTGCTCCCTGAGCGCGTTCGTCTCCTGCTTCGCCGCCAGGATGATCACTTGCCGCTGCCCGGCTTTGATATTGGCGGCGAGGTACTGCACCTCTCCCGCCAGCTGGAGCGATCGTCCACTGACGTTCGCCAGCTCGGACACGCGGTCGTTCAGGCGTCCGGACAGGATCCAGGCGCCGAGCGCCAGCGAGAGGAAGGCGATGAAAAACGCGCCGAACCCGCCAAACAGCTTCTTATCGATGCTCAGATTCATGGTCATCTCCCGACCTTCTTCAACACCACGGTGAGCGGCGGAATGCGCGACAGCTCGGCGGCCAGCATCACCTTCGCGCCCACTGGAACGTATCCGGCGACCTGAAACGTGAGGTGCCACTCGCCTTTGGCCATGCCGTTCAGCACCCACGCGCCCTTCTCGTCCGTCTTTCCTTCGATGACGCCCTCTTCTCCCGTCAGCGTCGCTCGAATCGAGACGTCCCTGATCGGCGTCCCCGCATCGTCGTTGACCGTGCCCGTCACGCGTCCCAGACCTCGAAACTGCGCTGACGAAATCATCGGCGCCATCAACACCATCAGCAGGATCAACGCCGCGCACCGACTTGCCGGTTTCATGACTCCTCCTTCATGACGAATGCACCCGGCGGACGACGTCACGCCGGAAATCCTTCCGCGTCCGCCTGCGCGGGCGCGAGCAGCGCGTCCAGATCGACCAGCGCCACGGTTTCTCCATTGATGTCGAACATGCCGGCGGCAAAAGCCGGACACGGCGCGTCCACTACCTGCCGATCTGCCGCGTCCGGCCGGTGCATCGCGATTTCCGGATCGACGGGCAAGGCAATCAAACTGCCGCCCAGCCGCGCGCCGCACTGCGCGATCAGGTATCGCCGGCGCTGCGCCGCGTCGTCGTGATCGCCGGCACCGCGAAAATCGATGACGGGGACCACGGCATTGCGCCACCACGCCACGCCAGTCACGTGCGGCGCGCAGCCAGGCACCGCGAGCGTGGACATCGGCTGCGTGATCGCCGCGATCCGACGGGCGCTGAGCGCGAACCGTGTGGCGGTGCAGTACGGGAGAGCGGGCGTCGAGAACAGAAGAATCACGCGTTCGGACGAACCGACTGCCGTCCCGTGTGCCGGCGCACAGAAAGGCCTCGCCACATCGGAACGGACAGGCCGAGGCGCCAGTGGATTCAGGTACTGCGGCGACAGCAGCAGCACCGGACCGTCGCCCGCGGTGACGAGGGCCTCACACCACATCGTCGCGTTCAGACCGACGAGGGCCGGCAGCGGCGCTGTCCGCGCGTTCTCCGAGAGCGTCGTACGGACGATGCGATCGACGAGCCACCCGACGAGATCGCTACGTTCGCCCGTGACGGCGATGTGATGGCCGTCACCCTGCGACGCTCGTGACACGCCCGGGCGGCCGAGGACGTCGCCGAGCCTGAAGACCGGCACGGGTTGCCCTCCAGCCTCGAGCGTGCCGGCGCGGCCATCAGTGCCGGCGGGACCACGCATCTTCTCGACGCGGACGATTTGCCGAACGTCAGCGCCGCGAAACGCGTACTGCGCCTCGCCAACGGCGCAGCAGACGAGGCCGTCGTTCACGCCTTCCTCCGCGACGCGAGAATCTGTCCGATGCGTTTGGGACTGGCCACAAAGTCGGCGCCGGCCCGCTGGAGCGCGCGTTCCGGCATGCTCGGGACAATGCAACTCGCCACGTCCTGCACGAAGCCTTCGCCGCCCGCCTCGCGAATGCGTCTCAGGCCGTCGGAACCGTCGTTGCCGATGCCGGTCAGCACCACGCCGACGGCGGTGGCTCCGTACGTGTCGGCGGCCGACGTCATGGCCATATCGATGGATGGCCGGTAGAAGTCCTTTTCTACCGGCGGCTGCAGATGCACGCGGCCGTCGGGCCGGATGACGAGATGCAACGAGCCCGGGGCGACAAGCGCCACACCCGGCTCGAGACGATCGCCCGCCTCCGCGACCCTGACGCGTACGCGAGCATGGCGCGCGAGTTGGGCGGCAAAGGGCGCCGTGAACGCCGCCGGCAGGTGCTGCACGATCACGCACGGGGCGGAGAAATCGGCTGAAAGCTGGTTGAGCAGCTCGCCAATCGCGCTCGGACCTCCAGTCGAGGCTCCGATAACGACGATGCCTGCGGGATCGGGCGGGACGATCGCGCGGCCGGCCGCACGCGGCGGCACATGCGTCGCAACAGAAGGAGCGGGCGGAGCGGCGACTGCCCGGCGCGACGGATGCGCGTCCGCCGCCGCCTTCACCTTCGCGATGATTTCCCGTCTCAACGATGCGCGGCTCACGGGCGCCGCCGGCGTGTACTTCAGGATGAAATCGACGGCGCCGAGTTCGAGCGCTTTGAGCGTGGTCGCGGCGGCCAGACGCGTCACGCCGCTGATGACGACGATCGATACCGGCGGCTCGGCAGCCAGCCGCCGCAGCAGGTCCAGTCCGTCCCCCCCGGGCATCTGCAGATCCAGCGTCAGGACGTCGGGCGTCTCGCGCCGGATCAGATCGATCGTCGACGGCGCGTCATGCGCGATCCCGACGACGCGGCATTCGCCGCCCTCCTCTACGTAAGAGGCGAGCAACCGGCAGGTAAACGGCGAGTCGTCCGCGATCGCCACGTTGATCACGACGCCGCCCTCCGGCCCGACTCGCGCGACGCCTGCACCAGACGATCGATGTTGTGGACGAGCGTGTCTTCCTGAAACGGCTTCACCATGTAATCGGTGACGCCGAGCGCCCTGGCTTTCTGCCGGTGCTTCTCGCCGCCGCGCGACGTCAGCATCACGATTGGCAGGTCGGCGTGCGCCTTCTGCGCGCGGATCGTCGAGAGGAACTCGAACCCGTCCATGCGCGGCATCTCAATGTCGAGGAGCACCAGATCCGGCGGTTGCGCGCCGCGTTGGATGATTTCGAGCGCTTCGAGCCCGTCGCGCGCCGGCACGGCGGTCCAGCCGGCCTTCTTCACGGCGAGCGACAGCACGTGGCGCATGCTCAGCGAGTCATCCACGATGAGGACGTTGTACGGTGCGCGTTCCGCAGGCGTGATGCGTCTGGCCGGGTGCGGGATGACGGGTTCGTCCGCGGCGCCGGCGAGATCGGCCGGATTCAGAATCAGCACGACAGTGCCGTCGCCGAGCAGCGTGGCTCCCCAGATGCCGGGCACGCGCCGGAGGTGTGTGCCGAGTTTCTTCACGACCGCGTCGCGGCTGTTGACGATCTCGTCGACGGCCACGGCGATGCGCCGGCGGGACAGGTTCGCGATCAGGACCGGCTGCACGGCGGGCGCGGGCGCCGGCCGCGCGATGCCAAGCATCTCGGACAGATCCCGCAGCGGGTACGTCCGGCCATCGAGCGTGAACACCCGCTCGGCGCCCACGAGACCGATTGAGGTCGGATGAGGCCGCACGATCTGCACGACGGATCCGAGAGGCAGTCCGAATGTCTCGCCGCCGACGCGCACGAGCAGGACGCGCGCAATCGCGAGCGTCATGGGAACGCGCACGGAAATCGTCGTGCCGGCGCCGGCCCGCGAGGTCACGTAGACGCGGCCGCTCAGCCTCGCGACTCGCGACTTCACGACATCCATACCGACTCCGCGCCCGGACACTTCGCTCACATGCGACGCGGTGCTGAAGCCCGGCTCGAAGATGAAGCCATGCACCGCGTCGGGCGTCATCGTCGCGGCCGCAGCGTCCGTCACCAGGCCCCGTGCGATCGCCGTGTTCCGGATGCGATCGACGTCCAGTCCGGCGCCGTCGTCCTGCACTTCGATCAGGACGTCCGTGCCTTCATGAAACGCTCTGACCGCGATCTGCCCGCGCTCAGGCTTGCGGGCGGCCAGACGCTGCTCGCGCGATTCGATGCCGTGATCGACGGCGTTGCGCAGCAAATGCAGCAGCGGATCGGCCATCTGTTCGAGGAGTGACTTGTCGAGCGCGACGTCTTCGCCTTCCATGGCGAAGTCCACGAGCTTTCCGCAGATCTCGCCGGTTGCCCGCACGGCGCGCTCGAGCTGCGTCGTGAGCGTGCCGAGCGGCACCATGCGGAACTCCATCGTCTTGTCCTGGACTTCACGCGTGAGCCGGCCGAGCCGCGTCAGATCGTTGTCGAAATCGCCGATGGTGCTCGCGACGCGAGCGCCAATCGTGGCGATGTCGCTCGCGGTTTCGGTGAGCTCGCGCGTCAGCAGGTGAAAGTCGGTATAGCGGTCGAACTCCAGCTCGTCGAAGTCCTGGCCGGCCGACCCGGCCGCGCGCCCCGGCCCGCTCATGGCGACGTTGCCGGCGAGCGCGCGCACTTCGTAGTCGGACTCCAGCTTGTGCGTGACGCGCCGCAGACGCGCGGTGCTGAGTTTGAGCTCGTCCACCTGCTCGATGAGGGCCGCGTGATGCTGTTCGAAGGTCGACCGATTGATCACCAGCTCGGAGACGACGCGCACAAGTTCGTTGAGGCGTTGCAGCGGAACGCGCAACGCCTGGCCGGGAGAACGGCGATCGGCGATCCTCCGGCGGCGCTCGAGCGGCGGCTGGCGGTCGGACACGGTCGCTTCGTCCGATGGCGCGAGGGTCTCAGACGCCAGTTCCCGCGATTCGATGGCGGCGAACGCGGCCATCGCCTCGCCCACCGGCGCGGGCCCAGTGCCGATCAGCACGTCGAATTCGCCGAACAGGCGAATCACCGTCTCACGAAGCGCATCGGCATCCGCGGCGCCCACGATCAAATCGTTGAGGGCATCGGAGGACGACGCGAGGACACGCGCTTCGCGTTCCGTGACCGCAGCTGCCGTTTCGTACAGCCTGTCGAGCAGGTCTTCCATCCGGTGCGCCAGCTTCGAGGCGCCCTTATAGCCGACGACACCCGCGGCGCCCTTCAGCGTGTGGACGGCGCGACGGAGTTCCTGAACCGATTCACGATCGTCGGGTTCGGTGGACAGCCGCGACGTCAGGCGCGCGATCGTTTCAAGATGCTCCCTGGCCTCTTCGCCGAACACCTCCGCGAGTTCCGCCGGGACCTCCTCCTTCATCACGACGTCGAACTCGAGCGCTGCAGGCGGCGCGGCCTGCGGCTCCTCCGACGGCGCCGTCACAAGGGCTGGCGTGCTGACCACTTCGACGGCAGCAGCGTCTGTGGCCGGGTCGCGTTCCGGGGGGAGCACGGCGACTTCACGCGCCTCGAGCTCGATCAGACCGCGGAGAGCATCGGCGTCGGCCGCGCCTCCTGCCAGTCGAAGCGTGCGTGCAAGACCGAGCGCGATCGCGTCAACCGGTTCTCCGGCCAGGGCCGCCTCCATGTAGAGCGAGAAGCGCGGCATGCTCGTGAGCAGGGCCTCGAGGACTTCGCCGGTGGCGCCGGACGGCGCCGCAAGCGATTCTTCGATGAGCTCTTCGGCGACATTCAGCAGGTAGCCAAAGGCAGCGAGGCCGACCATCGACGCGCCGCCCTTGAGCGCGTGAATCAACCGGTACGCCTCCTTCCCGGCGGACCGATCCGATCGATCGCGTTCGATGGCGTCGAGGGCGGCAAGGATCGCCGGCAGGCTCTGGCGGAATTCATCCGTAAAGGCGGCGACGGCGGTCGCCTGAATCGCCTGGGGGTTCGTCGTCATGCCCGCACCTCGATCGGCCGGGCGCTCGCGCGTTTAAACGCGCGCACGCCGTTCATGGTCACGGGCACCAGTCCCGCCGGGCGTTCGTTGGGGGCTTCGCCGGGACCGAGCAGCAAGTACCCGCCGAGCGTGAGACGTGACGCCAGGAACGCGACCGCTTGCGTCACCGCGGCGGGCGAAAAGTAGATCAGCACGTTGTGGCAGAAGATCACGTCGTGGGTCGCGCTGAATCCGTCGGTCCCGACCAGATTCGTGGTCATGAACCGCACGCGCTGACGCAATTCCCCGGCGATCTCGAACTCTGCCGCAGGCTCGCTGCCGACGTCGTGCAGGAACCGCTCCCTGTAATCGCTCGGAATCGTGGCGACGGCACGGGGGCCGTAGCGGCCGCGCCGCGCGACGTCGATCGCGTAGCGGCTGATGTCGCCGCCCCACACGGTGAACTCGCCTTTCAGCGCCTCGTCGTCCATCGCGAGCATCGCGAGCGAGTACGCTTCCTGGCCGGTCGAACAGCCGGCGCTCCAGAGGTTGAGGCGCCCCCCGCGCGATCGCGCGTCGCGCAGCTCGGGCAGAATGCTCCGCTTCAGCGCTTCGAACGACGGCGGATGGCGGAAGAACGAGGTTTCGTGATTGATGAGCCGCTCGATCAGGGCATCCCACTCCGCGGCGCTGTCCGCCGACTTCGAGAGCAGCTGGTAGTACGCCCCTTCGTTGACGAGGCCGCGGACGCGCGCCTGATCGCGCACGATGCCCATGACGTCGGGCAGCCGGGCGTTCCTGAACGCGAGACCGCAGCGCCGCAGAATCAGGTCGTACCAGAGCTGCGGCGCGATGACGTCGCTGTCGCCTCTCGCAGCCGCCGCGGCATGCGCGCCCACCGATGTGTCGAACGCAGACTTGTCCATCGTGAATCCGGCTACCGTCCCGTCAGCTCCCGCGTCATCGCGAGGCGACGAGCCGCGGATGGTTGAACTCTCCAAACTCGAGTCCGGGGGACGGCAGCTTGAACCGCGAGACGGTGGCGTTCAGGTTGTCGACGAGCAACGCGAGCGAGTTGATCGCGGCGGCCGTCTGCTTCGTGCTCGCGGCGGTGTTTCTCGTCACCGATGACATCTCGTTCATCGACTTCGCGACCTGTTCCGAGCCGCGCGCCTGTTGCTGCGCCGCGTCCGAAATCGCCTGAATGAGCTCGGCAAGCCGGTTGGACACGGTCTGAATTTCTGAGAGCGCGACGCCGGCTTCGTTCGCGATGTTCGAGCGGTTGATGACTTCGCGCGTGGTATCTTCCATCGCCGCCATCACTTCCGCCGCCTCGGTCTGGGTCGCCTTCACCAGAATGCCGGCGCGCTTGGTCGCCTCGGTCGCACGGTCGGCCAGACGCTCGACTTCGTCCGCGACGATGGCGAAGCCTCGTCCGGCTTCACCGGCCATCGCGGCCTGAATCGACGCGTTCAGCGCGAGAATGCTCGTGCGGTCGCCGATGTCGCCGATGAGCTCCACGATTTCGCCGATTTCCTGCGAGCTTTCGCCGAGCCGCTTGATCCGCTTGGCCGTCTCCTGCACCTGTTCGCGGACGGCCGTCATGCCTTCGATCGTCCGCGTCACCGCCCGGGTGCCGTGCTCCGCATTGGCGCGCGACTGCTCGGCGACCGCGGCCGACGAGGACGCGTTCTCCGAGACGTAGTGAATCGACGCCGCCATTTCTTCAATGGCGACCGATGCCTCGACGGCCTGCGCGGCCTGGTCGTCGCTGCCGCTGGCGAGCTTGTCAGTCACGTCCCGCAAATCGGCGAGCGCGGTGCTCACCTGGCGTGACGCGGCCTGCACCTGCCCGATGATCTGGCGCAGCTGGCCGATCATGAAGTTGAAGGAATCGGCGACCGCGCCCGTCACGTCCGCGGTCACCTCCGCCTGCACCGTCAGGTCGCCCTCTGCAACGCCGGCGACTTCCTCCAGCAGCTTCACGACGGCGGCCTGCATCTGATCGCGCTCCCTGCGCGTCTGCACCAGGCTCACCGTGCTGTCGAGCATCGAATTCAGCGACCGTGCGACGGTGCCGAGCTCGGTGTCGCTCGGATTCGGCACGCGGCTGCTCAGGTCGCCGACGGCGACCGAATCGCACACGCGCGACAGCGCGTCGGCTTCGGCGGCCACCGGCCCGTAGACGAAATATCGAAGCGCCGCGACGATCAGCAGGAGCCCGACGATGAGCGCCGCGCCGATGCCGACGTAGCCGCGGCTGATGTCGTTCTGGAGCGCCGCGCCGCGAGCATCCATCTGTCCGCGGGCGTGCACCAACTGCTCGCCCGCCTGGCGTTCGAGCCGGTCGAAGGCGGCCCGCGTTTTCGCCGCGTCGGCGCCCATCGTGTCGAGGCGGACGGGACCTTCGAAGCGCGGGCGCAGCGCGGAAAATTCGCTGTCGTAGGCGCGAAGCAGCGTGCGCAGCGAGAGCGCGGTCGCCCGCGCGTCGGGAATCGAGTCAAGCTCGGTCAGCCGCTGATTCGCGGACGTGTACGAGCCCTTCCACGCCTGCAGATCGTCGGCGGCCGGACTCGACCGCGAGATGTCCAGGACGTAGTCGCGCTCATGCTGCGCAAGATCGCCGAGGTTCATGACGAACTGCGCGATTTCGCCGGCCAGCCGGGCGTCGCCCCGCACGACCTGCTGCGCCCCCTGTTCGATGGCGCTCAGCCTCCAGAGCGCGACGCCGGAGCTGGCGGCCAGCATCGCGGCGACGAATCCAACCGTGAGCAACAACCGCGTCTTGATCTTCAGTGTTCTTCGCATAATGAATCCTTGTCTGCCCTCAAAGCGCTCCATCGGCGCTGTCACGCCCTGTCGCGTCGGCCGTGCCGGCGGGTCCCGGCTCTCTCGAGTCTTCGTCGGGTTCATCGAACTGCCGGATGTCGGACGACCGCAGCAGCCGATCGAGGTCGAGGACGGCCACCAGACGTTCATCGACGACGCACATGCCGGTCACATACATCGCCAGCGTGCCCTCGAGCGACGACTCGGGAGACGTGATCCGATCGCGCGGCACGGACACGATCCGCTCGACGCCGTCCACGAGCAGGCCGGTCGAAAAGTCCTCGCTGAGCAGGCGAACGACGAGCATCCGCGCCCCGTGAGACAGGGTCGCATCGAGCCCCAGGAATATGCGCATGTCCACGACCGACAGAATGTCGCCGCGAAGATTCGTCACGCCGCGCACCCACGCCGGAACGTGCGGCACTGGCGTGATCGTCGGAACGCGATCGAGTTCGATCACGAACGCCTCGAGCACGGCATAGTGCGCTGACGCAATCGACAACAGCACGTATCGATCGCCCTGCGCGGCGTCGGTCTCCGACCCGCGCAGGCCCGTCGCCGCCGCCACCGCCAGGGGCCCGCCGAGTTGCCCATCGGCCAGGGCCACCGCGTCCACGAGCGTCGCCGAAGCGATCAACGGCTCACCGTTCCTCACAGGTGCCTCGCAACCGCCGTCAGCAGCGCCTGATCCGGATAGGGTTTGGCGATGTAGTCGTCGGCGCCCTGCTTCAATCCCCAGAAACGGTCGGCCTCCTGGCTCTTGCTGCTGACGAGAATCACCTTGATGTCGCGCGTCTCCGGCGCCGCTTTGAGTTGCCGCAGCACCTGGTAGCCGTTCATCCTGGGCAAAATGATGTCGAGCAGCACGAGCAGGGGCGGCGCGGCGGCGATCTTCTCGAGCGCGTCCTCGCCGTCAACGGCCGTCGTCACGGTGTAGCCCTGCTTCCGCAGAAGGCTCGTCACCAGTTGACGATCCGTCGCACTGTCTTCGACGACGAGCACGTGTTTCTTCATGAGATCTCGATGCCTCACTCTGCGGCGTCGACCTGGCCGACGGCTGTCCACAGGCCATCCACGAACACGCCGAACGTGGCCCGCCACTCCTCGCGCTCCCGCGACTCGCGGAAGAACGTCCCCGCCGTATTGCCGTAGAACGCCAGCACGTCGATCAACGCGCGGCTCAAGTCGAGGAACAGCTGTTTCCGGTCGTCGATCGCGGTATTCCAGGTCTTCAGGACGTTGACGGCGGTGGCCACGGAGACGCGCTCCATGTCTTCGCCGAGCAACTGCGTATATGGTTGCGCCTCGGCCAGGCGAGGCAGCACGCGCGACGGCAGCACGTCGGAATCAGTGCAGCGCGCGGTGACGACGGCGATCATCGAATTCACGACGGTCGCGAGCAGGAGCAACGCCGGCACGGCGCCGGGCTCCAGTTCGCGCTCTTCGAGCCGCACTTTGTCCTGCTCGAGCCGCGCAAGCTGGGTGAGCAGTTCGTGAAGAATCCGCTCATCACTGCTCTCATCGCCGGCATTGCCCTGCGAGGTCGACGTGCCGCCTGACTGAAGGGACTCCGCGGCGGCGATGAACTTCGCGAGCCGCGCCGTCACTGTGCGCGGCTGCTGGTCGGCGTCACGCACGAGCCGGAAGCGGCCCTCAGACCAGCCGAGCAGTTCGTACATGGCGTCGTCGCCGGCCACCTCGCCGGCAAGCGCGTGAACGAGCGCGCCCTCGGAGAAGTACACAGAGCCTTGATTCGCCCCTTCGTCCGTACCGCGCTGCAGCCGCAGCACGGCGGACGATCGCTCTCGCATCAACGCCTGCAGCAGGCTCGGCAGCGTGAGATCGAGGAGATCGCCTTCAACCATGGACGGCCTCGGCTCCGTGTTCGCAGTAATTCGTCACGACGGCCAGCACCGCCGGTGTCTCGAAGGGCTTCGTCAGGTACTCGGTGGCGCCGGCCATGTGGCCCTTGACTTTGTCGAACAGTGCGCCCTTGCCGGAGAGCATGACGACCGGCACGCCCGCCGTGCGCGGGTCCTGCTTGATGCGCTTGCACACTTCGTAGCCATCGAGCTTCGGCATCGCGATATCGAGCAGGATCAGATCGGGCACGACGTGAATGAGCCGCTCGATCGCCGATTCACCGTCAGGCTCGGCGACCACCTTGTAGCCGGCGCGTTCGAGCGTGAGGCCGAGAATCTTGCGGATGGTCGGGCTGTCGTCGACGATCATCACGGTATGACGCGATGAACCGTTCGATGGCGCGGGCGCGGGCACTGCCGCTTGTGCGGCGGCTGGAGCCTCTGCGACAACGGCCGGCTCCATGACAACGGCCGGCTCCATGACAGCTGCCGCCTCCGCGATCACCGCCTGCTCCGCGGGCGCCGCCGGCTGTTCGATCACGTCCGGCTCTATGGCGACCTCCAGCTCGGAATTCGCGATCGGCGCTGCCGGCTGCTCCGCCTGCGGCGGCTCCGGGAGCTGCGCGAAGGCATCGAGCGACGAATCGAGTTGCGCGATCGCGTCATCGGCGGGCTCGAAAAGCGTGACGCTGTCGGCCGGCGCATCGAACCTGCCGAACGCATCGGGCGGCGGCGCTGCCGTCGCGGGATCGATTTTCAGACTCTCGAGGCGCCTCATCGCCACGACGGCGCGCTCGTCGGCCGGATTGAGCTTGTACGCCGTTTCGATCGCCCGCGCCGCCTCTCTCTCATTCGGTGTGGTCGCCGCCAGGCCGAGCCACGCCTCGACGTCGCCGCCCGTGAGCGCAATGGCTTCGCGCCATCGGGCGCACGCCTTCTCGACGGCCTCGCTCTCGGCCATGGCCTGCGCGTCGGCGACAAGCGCGTTTCTCAGCGCGAGCCTGGCGCTCGGTTGATTCGGGACGAGACGGATCAGTTCGCGCAGCGCGTTCACAGCCTCCACGGGCGATTCCGCCAGTTTCGCAAGCGCCTGCCACACGCGTGGGTCGTTCGGATCGATCGTCGCGGCTTCGCGGAAACAGGCGCGCGCTTCGGCAGGATCGGTCGTCGGCCTCACCGCCCGGCTCAGCAGCGCCTGCCGGAACCGCGCACGAACCTGCACATCGTCTGGCGTAAGGAGCAGCGCCTTGCGCAACGCCTCAATGCGCTCTCGCTGGTCATCACTGAGCGCCGCAAGCGTGAGCCACGCGGCCTGTACGTTCGGAGTCAGCTCTGACGCCTCGACGGCAAGCGCCCGCGCCTGCGCGCGAGGGCCGGCCGCGGCTCCGCGGTTGGCTTCGGCGAGCAGCAGCTTCGAGAGCGCCGTCCGCCCCTGCTCGTGCGAGGGGTCGATCTCGAGCACGCGCCGCAAGCACGGAATCGCTGCACCCGCCGACGGCGAGGCGATCGCGAGCCAGAACCAGCCGAGGGGATCCGCCGGCGACTCGGCCGTGACGCGCTCGAGCAGCGGTCGGGCACGGTCGAAATGACGCGCCTGCGCGACGGCGATGCCCTCGCGCAGGAGTGCGTTCACTTCGGACATGGCCCACCCCATTCTCCGCGCGTGCTCATTGACGCCCGGGCCGGCCGATCCTTGCGCGCGGACTCGATGCATGCGGCCAACTTCGCCAGCCCCACTGGCTTGGTCTCATACAAATTGACGCCGCTGCAGTAGGCCTCGTGCTCGGACCCGTCAGATGCGTACGCGGTCAACATGACGAGGAGCGCGTTGGGATTGAGACTCCGGGCGCGCGCCAGCACCGTCATGCCTTCGGCGCAGCGATGCGGCGTCAGGTGGAGATCCGTGATGACGACGTCGTACGGACTGCGGTCGAGGAGCGCCATCGCATCAGGAGCGCCTGTCGCGCAGTCGACCTGATAGCCATGGAAGGAAAAGAACTCCCGCATCGCAAAGACCGTCGAGATCTCGTCTTCAACAATCAGGAGCTTCGCGCCAACGGGCCGCGGTTCCTGCTGATCGAGATTCGAAACTGATTGCATCGGCCGCTGGCATCGCAACGTTCGTGCCTCGCACCGCCGGCGACGTCGTCGATCGCGATAACTCCCTCCGCCATCGCACGTTGCGCCCGTCGAACGCATCACACGCGCGGCCGACCGACGGCACAACGATCGTCTGAACCCTGGACGGCCAGTCTCGCCTCTGGACCGCGGCCACGCTGCACGCGGCCGACTGCGGCGGCAGCACGAAGCCGTTCAGCATCTGGACACGAATTCCGTATCTCAGACGTCCCACGCACCGTCAACGACCTGCGTGAAGGCTCGGCGCTGGCCGCGAAGCTGCGGCATCGCCGTGACTTGGCGGGAGCCTGGCCGGACAGCCTGATCCGGGCACGAACGTTGCGGAGAGCACTGGATAGCGCACTCCTGTGGCCGCCGGCCGCTCGGGCGCGTTCAGAGGCCCATGAGAAAAGCAAAAGTTCTGGTCGTAGACGATGCGATGTTGATTCGGCGGATGGTGACCGAGGTGCTCGACGCCGATCCGTCGATCGAAGTGGTCGGAGAAGCGGCGAACGGCCGCATCGCGCTGCAGAAGATTGCGCAGCTTGGCCCGGATCTCGTCACGCTGGACGTCGAGATGCCGGAAATGGACGGCATTCAGACGTTGAAGGAGATACGGAAGCTCTATCCGCGCCTGTCAGTGATCATGTTCAGCGCGCTCACCGAGCGCGGCGCCGCCGACACGCTCGAAGCGCTGCATCGCGGAGCGTCCGATTACGTCACGAAACCGGCGAGCGCCGCGGGCCGCGCGACGGCGCAGCAGCGGATTCGCGAAGATCTGGTTCCCAAGATCAAATCGCTGTGCCGGCTGGGCAGTCCGCTGCCAGCCGCATCGACGAAACGAGACACCGTGGCGGCAGCCGCCGCGCGTCCGTTTACGCTTCGGCCGGTTGGGCCCGCGATCACGGCCGATGCCGTCGCGATTGGCGTCTCGACGGGTGGTCCCGCCGCACTCGCCGAAGTCCTCTCGCACCTGCCGGCGGACTTTCCCGCGCCGATCATGCTCGTGCAGCACATGCCGCAGATGTTCACGCGGTTTCTTGCCGAACGCCTGAACGGCCAGACTCCGCTGTCGGTTGTCGAGGCCGTGGACGGACGGCCCGTCGAACCTGGCGTGGTGTATGTCGCACCCGGCGATTTCCATCTCACGATCAGGCGGCGGAATGGGACCGTCGTGACGGTGCTCGATCAGGAGCCGCCTCAGAACTCGCATCGGCCGGCAGTCGACGTATTGTTTCGTTCCGTGGCGGAGTCGTACGGCCCGCGCGGCCTTGGCGTCGTACTCACCGGCATGGGACAGGACGCGCTGCACGGATGCGAGGACATCACGCGCGCCGGCGGCCGCGTGCTCGTGCAGGATGAAGCGACAAGCGTCGTCTGGGAGATGCCGGGCCTGGTTGTGAACGCCGGGCTCGCGGACGCCGTGCTGCCGCTCGGGCACATCGCCAGCGAGCTGCAACGCCGCACGGAACGCGCCGCGGGACACCTGACTCACCGCCGGCGCGACGCAATCGCCGCCGACGCGGCGGCCCCGAGATCATGAGCAGCACCCACAACGAACTCGAGGCGTTTGCCGCGGACCCCGAGCTCGCGGCGATGTTCATCGCCGACGCGGCCGATCATCTCGGCACGATCGAAGCGACGATCCTGAAGCTCGAAGCCTCGCCCGCGGACCTGACCCTGGTCAACGATCTCTTCCGTCCCTTTCACACCGTCAAGGGAAACGCCGGCGTCCTCGGAATCACGTCGATCCAGGACTTCGCCCACAAGCTCGAAACGCTGCTCGATCTCGCACGCGCGGGCAAGCATCCGATGGGGCCGGCCGAGATCGATCTCGTGCTGAAGACCGTCGATCTGCTCAAGCTCGTGATCGACGAGCTGCCCGCACGCGCCGCGGGCCAGCCCGGCACCGACGTGTCCGCCCGGCGCCGCGAGCTGATGAACAAGGTGGATGAGCTGATTGCCGGCGCTGCGCCGCCGCCTTCGCCTTCCCAGGGAACGCTCGCGGCTGCACGAACGTCCATGCCGTCGCCCGCGGCGTCAGTCGACGAGGCCGACCGCGCGAGAGTGAACCGCGACGACGCGCGAAGCACGGTCAAGGTCGATACGAAGAAACTCGACGATCTCGTGGACATGGTCGGCGAGCTGGTGATTGCGCAGGCCATCCTCGCCGAAGATCCTGCGTTGCTCCGCACTGCCGACGAACGCCTGAACCGCCGTCTCGCGCACGTCAAGCGGATCACAAGCGACCTTCAGCGCGACACGATGGCGATGCGGATGGTCCCCATCCGCCAGACATTCCAGAAGATGGCCCGCCTGGCCAGGGATCTCTCCCGCAAGTTCGAGAAGCCCTGTCATCTCACGCTCGCCGGCGAAGACACCGAGCTCGATCGCAAGGTCGTGGAACACATCACCGATCCGCTCATGCACATGATGCGAAACGCGATCGATCACGGCATCGAGACGCCTGAGGTCCGGAAGGCCGCCGGCAAGCCGGCCACTGCCGAGCTTCGTCTCAGCGCCTTCCATCGAGGGGGATTCATCGTCGTGGAGATCGCCGACGATGGAGCCGGGCTGGACACGGAGCGGATTCTGACCAGGGCGCGCGCACAAGGCCTGGTGCCTGACGGCGCGCAGTTGACCGAGGCGGAGATTCAGCAACTCATCTTTCAGCCGGGGTTTTCAACGGCGGCGCAAGTGACCGAGTTGTCGGGCCGAGGGGTAGGCATGGACGTCGTGCGCCGCAACATCGACGCCCTCCGCGGGAGGATCGACATCGAAACCATGCGCGGCCGGGGCACGATGTTCACCATCCAGCTCCCGCTCACGCTCGCCATCGTGGACGGCATTCTGCTGGCCGTCGGTTCCGATCGCTTCGTGATTCCGACGTTTGCGGTACAGGAGTCATTCCGCCCGCTGCCGCAGCAGGTGCAGACGATGCAGGGCCGGCCGTGCATGGTGCAGGTCCGCGACCGTCTGTATCCCCTGCTGCATCTCGGCGAGGTGTTCGGCATCGCCGGCGCCCGGCAGCGAATTTCGGAAGGCACGGTCGTCATCTGCCACGATGCCGGCCGCGCGGTCGCGCTGGCTGTCGATGAACTGCTTGGCAAGCAGGAAGTCGTGATCAAGGGCCTGGGCGACATGTTTCGCACGGTGCGTGGCATCGCGGGCGGCGCCATTCTCGGCGACGGACGCATCGGATTGATCCTCGACACCGGCGGGCTTCTGGCGCTCGCCGGCAAAGCTGCGTCGCAGGTGGCGGCGTGAAGGAATCACAGTGATCGGTCAACACAATCCGGGGAGCTCGGTTATGGAAGCGATGCTGGCCGTCGCGAACGGATCGGCGGGCACGGCGCATGCGCCTGGGGCGGGAGGCAAGTTTCTGACCTTCACGCTCGGTCACGAGGAGTACGGCGTGCCGATGCTCAAGGTGCGCGAGATCATCAAGGTCATGGACATCACGCAGGTGCCGCAGGTGCCCGATCACGTCCTCGGCGTGATCAACCTGCGCGGCAAGGTCATTCCTGTCATCGACCTGCGGCGGAAGTTCGCGCTGCCCGCGATGGAGCATACCGAGCGGACCTGCATCATCGTCGCGGACGTGGATCTGTCGCCCGTGCGCGTGATGATGGGCATCGTCGTTGATTCGGTCTCAGAGGTGCTGAACGTCAGCGACGCGGACATCGACGAAACGCCGGATTTCGGCGGACGCAAGACCACGGACTATCTCCTCGGGCTCGCGAGGGTGAAGGGCACGGTGAAGATCCTGCTGGATCTCGATCGCGTGCTGGGCAGCGACGGACAGCTTGGGACGCGGGCGATCTGACACGAACCGGCTCGTGACAACTCCATCACTCGCGGCCGCTCCGTCACTCTCCGATCGCGATCTCACGACGATCATGCGGCTCGTCTACGCGAAGAGCGGCATCACGCTGCATCAGGGCAAGCGTGCGCTGGTGACGGCGCGTCTGCAGAAGCTCCTGAAACAGAGCGGCTGCAGCACGTTCAGGGAGTACATCCGCCAGCTGCAGGCGGACGCGTCGGGAAGCGAGCTCACGGCGATGCTCGACGCGATCGCGACCAATCACACGGCGTTTTTCCGGGAGCCGCAGCATTTCGAGTTTCTGGCGACGGTCGTCCTGCCTTCGCTGCGGGGCAGATCCGCGAGCATGCCGATTCTTGGCTGGAGCGCCGCGTGCTCATCGGGCGAAGAGCCGTACACGATGGCCATGACGGCGCTCGAGCACCTCGGCGAGGCGGCCGGCCGATCGATGCGTCTGCTCGCCTCCGATTTGTCGACGAAGGCTCTGCTCCGCGCGGCGGCGGGTATCTACACAACCGAGCGTGTGGCTGGTCTTCCCCGCCATCTGGTGCTCAAGTACTTCGATCGGCTGAACACACTGCCGCCCGGAACCGTCAGGATCAGCGAAGCCATTCGCCGGATGGTCGAATTCCGGCAGCTGAACCTGCTCGAGCCCGCTCCGACAGGACGCCGCTTCGACTTCATCTTCTGCCGCAATGCACTCATTTATTTCGACCGCCAGATCCAGCAGCGCGTGATTCAGCTGCTGGAGGAGCGGTTGGCGCCAGGGGGCTACCTGTTCACGTCCCACTCCGAGAGCCTGAACGGCCTGAACCACGGACTGACGTGGGTCGCGCCGGCGGTGTATCGACGGGAGCGCGCATGAAGAGCGCGGCTGACTGCGTCGCCGATGACGCACTCTCACGGCGCCGGGTGGTGATCGGCATCGGCGAGTTCGCGGTGTCCAATCATCCCGGTGACGTGATCGTCACCCACGCGCTCGGCAGCTGCATCGCCGTGTGCATATTCGACCCGGTGGCCGCGGTCGCCGGCATGCTGCATCTTCTGCTGCCCGAGGCGAGCATCAACCCCGAACGCGCGCGGACGCAGCCGGCGGTCTTCGCCGACACGGGCATCCCGCTGCTGTTCCAGACGGCGTCCGAGTACGGCCTCGTCAGGCAACGAACGATCGCCAAGCTCGTCGGGGGCGCGGAAATGACGCCGGTCAGCGGCACACAGTTCGGCACCGGCCGCCGGAACGTGCTCGCGGCGAGAAACCTGCTGTGGCGGAACGGCGTGTTCGTGTCAGGTCAGGACACCGGCGGTACTGGCGCCAGAACACTTCACCTGTCGGTCGCGAACGGACGGCTGGAAATCTTCAACAGCCAGACGTACAAGGAGCTCTAGTCATGCAGATTCTGATTGTGGACGACTCGGCGATGATGCGCGCCATGATCAAACGCGTCATCAAGCTCGCCGATGTGCCGGTCGACGCGATCCTCGAGGCCAGCAACGGGGCCGAAGGCCTGGCCGTGCTGCGACAGCACGACATCCAGCTGCTGTTGACCGACATCAATATGCCCGTCATGAACGGCGCGCAGATGCTGCGCGAGATCGCGATGAACGAACGCTGGCGCGGCCTGAGCCGCGTGATCATCTCCACCGACGGTTCGACGGTACGCCGCGAGGAGGCCGCCGAGCTCGACGTCCGCTGCTATCTGGAAAAACCCTTCAGCCCGGAGGTACTGAGAGATGTCCTCAACGAAATCGCCGACAACGAATGTGCCGGCACTGGTCAGCCCTGAAGCGGTCGAGGCGATGTTCGATGCGGTACGAAGCGTCGCCGAGCACAGCTTCTTCGCCATGGCGGAACCTCAGGACGCGAGCTCGTTTTACGAGACGGCAGGGCAGGTGCCGAAGTGGCTCGTGGCGACGGTCGAGTTCGAGCAAGGCTGGTTGATGGGCGCGGTATCCTGCTCGCTGCCGGAGCGCCTCGCACATCGGCTGTTCGACGCGTTTACCGGCCGCGATCCTGCCGATCCGGCGCCGTCAACCGACCTGGTGCACGACCTGGTCGGCGAGTTTTCGAACATGGTGTGCGGGGCGTGGCTGACGCGCGTGGCAAGCAGCCGGACGTTCACATTGACCCATCCCTCCGTCGAGCCGGCGCGGGCGCTTGGCGCAGCCGGCAACCTGCGGCTGCTCGTCGCGATCAACGACCTGCCGATTGCGCTCGACCTGCATCTGCAGCCCGCGCAGGGCAACGCCTAGGTTCGAGAACATGGCCGGTCCTGTGCGCAAGACTCGCGTGCTCATCGTCGATGACTCCGCGATCGTCCGGAGAATGCTCTCCAACGCGCTCCAGCACGAGCCGGACATCGAAGTCGTGGGCCTGGCGTCAGATCCGTATGTCGCGCGCGATCTGATCGTGCTCCACAAGCCCGACGTATTGACGCTCGACATCGAAATGCCGCGCATGGACGGCCTGACGTTTCTGCGCCAGCTCATGGTGCATCGGCCGCTGCCGGTCATCATCGTGAGCTCGGTGACGCAGGAGGGATCGGCGGCAAGCTTCGACGCGCTCGCCGCCGGCGCCGTTGACGTCATCGCGAAGCCCGGCGGGCCGTACTCCGTCGGCGACATCGCGGACAAACTCAAGTATCGGATTCGGGCAATCCGCACCGGCCGCGCCGTGCGCTTCGCGCGAATGCGCGCCCACACCGGCCCGCTGCCGCCTCCCGTATCGCTCGCGCATGCCAGCGGCCTCATCCTGGTGGGGGCGTCCACGGGAGGCACACGCGCGATCGAAGCGCTGCTGACGCGGCTGCCGGCGGACACGCCGCCGATTCTGATCGTGCAGCACATGCCGGCGCACTTCACGAAGGTGTTTGCCGCCCGTCTCGATTCCCTGTGCCCGATGAGCGTTATCGAGGCTGCGGACGGCCAACCGTTGAAGCGGGGTGTCGCGTATATCGCGCCCGGGGACTTTCATCTGCAGGTGGCCGCGAGCGGCTTCCATCTGCAGACGGTCCTGCAGGCCGGACCGCCCCTCCACTATCAGCGGCCGGCTGTCGACATGCTGTTTCGATCCGCCAGCACGCTGAGCGGCGTGCCGATTGTCGCGCTGCTGCTGACGGGGATGGGAGCCGATGGCGCGGACGGCATGGTGGCGCTGCGCGAAGCGGGCGCTGTCACGATTGCCGAAGCCGAGCAGTCATGCGTGGTGTTTGGAATGCCGGCCGAGGCCATCGCCCGCGGCGGCGCGATGCACGTCGCCACGCTCGTCGCGATGCCCCGACTGATTGCCGATTCGTTCCGCACCCGACGCGCGGGGCGTGTGACGGAGCCGCCTGAAATGCCTACGCCGCCGACGGTCCGCGCACGTCGCGAAGCTTGAGCTTCTGATACAGCGAGCTCCTGGGAATGCCCAGGCGCTTGGACGCCCGTCCGACACTGCCTTTTTCTTCCTCGAGCACGCGCTGAATATGAAGCCACTCGACTTCTTTGAGCGTTTCCGCGGCCGGCGGCGCCGTCGAACGCCTGACGGCCGCCACGAGCCGCAGATCCGAGACCCGCAATACGGACGACGTCGCCAGCATGGCGCGCTCGAGCACGTTGCGCAGCTCGCGGATGTTGCCAGGCCAGGCGTGAGCAGTGAGCGCCTCAAGGGCATCGGCTTCCACGCGCGGCACCGGACGGCCGATTTCACGCGAGAGCCGGTGCAGGAGCTGCTGCACGAGCGCCGGGATGTCATCCTTGCGATGACGCAGCGGCGGAAGGCGCAGCACCAGTGTGTTGAGCCGGTAGAAGAGATCCTCCCGGAACTGCCCCTGGTCCACGAGCGCCGTGAGGCTCTTGTTGCTCGCGGCGATGAAGCGCACGTCAACGCGGCGCTCGCCGATGTCGCCGAGCCGGCGGAATCGCTTCTCCTCCACGATCTTCAGCAGTTTCGGCTGGACCGCCGGGTCGGTGTCGCCGACTTCGTCGAGGAACATCGTGCCGCGGTGTGCCGCCTCGACCAGCCCGGGCTTGGACCCCGTGGCGCCCGTGAACGCGCCCTTTTCGTGACCGAACAACTCCGATTCGAGCAACTCGCGCGGCAGGCCGGCGCAGTTCAGATCGACGAACGACTCGCTGGCCCTCGTGCTCGAGCTGTGGATCCACTTCGCGAGCATCCCCTTGCCCGTGCCCGTCTCGCCCTCGATGAGAATCGGCGCGTCGCACTCGGCCGCCATCTGCGCATCGTGCGCGAGCGCGCGAACGGCGGGACTGCGCCCGTTGAACATCCCGTGCTCGCCGGACGCCTGCCGCGAATGCGCCGCGAGGACGCGGCGGCTGTTCTGCTGGTGTTCGATGACGCGGTCGAGAACCAGCGCAAGCGACGCCAGTTCGACGGGCTTCGTCAGAAACTGTTCGGCGCCCTCCTTCACCGCCGTCACGGCGAGCTCGATGGACGCGTGGCCGGTCAGCACGACCACTGGCACGTCGATGCCCTGCGTCTTGATGTGTGAAAGGAGATCGAGTGCCGTGCCGTCAGGAAGGGCGTAATCGACCAGCGCGACGTCGGGCACTTGCCGCTTGAGTTGCGCCATTGCCGCCGACAGCGTGTCGGCCTCGTCGATGTCGTATCCGTGGACCTCGAGATACGAGCGAACGCCGAGCCGCGAGCCGGGCTCATCGTCCACGAGCAGGAGTCGACTCTTCAGCATGCGGCTCTACCTTCCCCAGTGCGGCAGCGGCGGGAGATTGAGAGGAACAGTCACCGTCATCATGGCCCCCCCCGCCGGACCATTGCCCGCGGTCACCCGCCAATGATGCTCGTCGATGATCCTGTGGCTGATCGCGAGCCCAAGACCGAAGCCGCCGGCGCGCTTGCTGAAGAACGGCGTGAACACGCGAGGCAGATCGCCAGGCGGGATGCCCGGCCCCTTGTCGCGGACGACAACCTCGAGCGCCTGATTCGAGTCGGACGCCGGCTTGATCTCGATGACGACATCGGCGCCGATGGGCGAATATTGAATCGCGTTCTGAATGAGGTTGACGAACACGCGCTCCAGCCGGCGCGGAATCATCGCAACCTCGGCGTCCGCAAGGATCGACGTCGCGAGCTGCACGTTGTGCGCCTTCGCTTCAGGCTCGCACGCGCGTACGGCGCCGTGCACGGCCTCGCTGAGCTGGCGCGGCTGGAAACTCTCGCTCGATGGCTTGCCGAACTCGAGCAGCTCGACCATCAGCGTCTGCAGGCGCATGACCTCGCGCCGCAGCGCGTCGACAAACGGCGTCGGATCGCGGCGCGGCTGCTGCGCCCACGCCTCCACCAGCGACGAAATGGCAAACAGCGGATTACGAACCTCATGGGCGACGCCGGCCGTCAGCCCGCCGAGCGCGGCCATCGTCTCGGCGCGGCGTACGGAATCCTGCAGTTCGAGAAACGCCGTGACGTCCCGCGCAATCAGCAGCACCGCCGGATCTTCAGGATCGGGGATTGGCCGCGCCCACAGTTGCCACGTGCGGCCGCTCGCGACGTTGTGCGCGCGCCCGGTCTCGACGGTGCCTCGCGCGAGAGCGGCCCGCCCTAACGTCAGCGCGTCGTTCCACGGCGGGTACTTCGCCAGACGCGCGCTCGGTTTGCCGACCCATGCCGACCACGACGACCCGCCGAGCGACGTGGCCGCGGCGCGGTTCAGGCGCAGCACGTTGTCGGTGGCATCGATCAGCACGAGCGCATCGTCGATGGCGTCGACGGTCGCGCGCCATTGGCGCGCGGCGAGCTCGAGACGCGCATTGAGCGCGCTCAGGCCCACAGGCTTGTCCTGTGGCGTCGACCGCTTCTTTTGCCGCGTAATCACGGATCCGGTTATCGACATCGACATGAAGTGACTCGTACGAGCGCCGTCCGGCCTACGATCCGCTTTTCGTGGACAGCACGGGCGCCTCGAATACAGACGGTGGCACGGCTTTCACGTATGGCGACACTTCGGCAGCAAGGGGAAATGCCTCGTTCGCGTTCGTGGACACGCCGAATGTCCGCGTTACGAACCGTCCTGTTTTCGCGCCTTCCGGCGGTTTCCGGACACGGCTCGTGCCACCGACCAACGCCTCGAGCCGCCGCACGACCGCCATGGACGCCTCTGCCTGCGCGTTGAGTTCCTCGCTCGCCGCAGCGCTCTCTTCAGCCGTCGCCGCCGTGGTCTGCGTGACGCTCTCCATCTGCGCGATCGCCTGCGTCACCTGTTCGATCCCCTGTGCCTGCTGCGCGCTTGCCTGACGGACCTCTTCGACCATGCGCCTCACTCGAATCACGCTCTCAGTAATCGAAGCGATGGACTGCGCCACGTGCTCGACCCGCCCCGTGCCTTCCTGCGACCGCACGATGGACTCTTCGAGCAGGATGGCGGTGTCTTTCGCGGCTTGCGCGGAGCGCTGCGCCAGATTCCGCACTTCGCCGGCCACGACCGCGAAACCCATTCCCGCTTCGCCGGCGCGTGCGGCTTCGACCGCGGCGTTGAGCGCGAGGATGTTCGTTTGAAACGCGATCTCGTCGATCACCTTGATGATCTTGGCGACCTTGTTGCTCGACTCCCTGATTGCGGTCATCGACGTGACCATGTCGTTGAGTGCGGCGTTCGAATCGCGTACCTGGCCCGCGACGTCGGTTGCGAGATCTGCCGCCTGTACCGCATTCTCGGCGTTCTTCCGCGTCATCGACGCCATCTCCTCCATCGACGCGGACGTTTCCTCGAGCGACGCCGCCTGATGCGTGGATGCCTGTGACAATCCCTGGGCGGAGGTGGCGACCTGTCCCGCGGCGACGAGCACGTGCTCGGTGCCGTCACGCAGTTCCTGCGACTGGGTCCGCAGCGATCGGTTCACCGCGATGACACTCCGCACGACGAGGCCTGCCACGACAAATGCGACGAAGACGCCCCCAAACACCATCAGCCGCACCGACGCCGTGCGCGTTTTGGCGGCTTCCAGGTCAAGCTGCAACGCCTCCTGCTCGCGGCCCACGATGTCGTCAGTGGCGTTGCGGCTTTTGGTCTTGAAGGTGTCGCCGGTTCTGACGGCGGCTTTTGCTGCTTCCGCCACGTTGCCTGTGGCGGCCAGCTTCATGACGTTTTCATTCGCGCGCGTCCAGCCGTCCAGATCTGCGGTCAAATCCCCGATCGCGCGGCGATCGGCGTCCGACGTCGCTTCAGCCTTGAACGCCTCGATGCTGCCGGTCACTTCCGCGAGCGCTTCAGCCACCGCCAGCTTCCGGGCTTCGACCAGCGTGGCGTCGTTCATGTAGCCGGCCATGATCAGCGCGGGTTGAGTGGCATACAGACGTTCGAGTTCGGTTTCGATCTGGAGAACCAGGCCGAGCCGTTTGACCGTGTGGTCGTCAGTATTGATGAGACGTTCCTCGAGCGATCGCCCGACGAAGAGTGCCAGGGCGGCGACAGCCACGATGAGCACGGCGAGCGCGCCAACGCCGGTAAACAACCGCCGCCCGATTGTCCAGTTGTTCATAGTCCTCATTCGGCGTCAGACACAACGCACAAAACCGGCGTAGGCCTCAGCAAGGCCCGCGCCCGCCGGCACACCGCAAGTACAGGCTCGTGACTTCTCGGAGCTGCACGCTGCGTCTGACTTGCGGGACGTCCACGCCGCCCCAAATCGAGACACGGGCCGTCCAGATTTTGGATTCGCGTCTGCAGCCTGGACGGCGCCGACGACGTCCAGGGGGTGATAAGGTATGCGGCGGAGGACGGTCATGCGTGCCTTTCCTGTCATCTTGCTGACGTCTTTAATCGCGGTGGGTTCGCCGAACGCAGCGTCGGCGCAGACGCCCACGCTTCCCTACGATCACGTCCATCTCGCCGCGCCCGATCAGGCGAAGGCCGTCGAGTGGTATCAGAAGATGTTCGGCGGCCAGACGACGCCGGAAGGCAAAGACCGGCTGATGTTCGGCAAGACGCGCTTCATCTGGCTCAAGTCGGACACGGCCAAGCCGAGCGACGGCACGTCGGTCGACCACATCGGGTTCTCCGTTCCCAATGCGTATCTGAAGATGCAGGAACTCGCGGCGGCCGGCGTGAAGATCAAGGAGCCGCTTCGCGTCTCGGGCGCCATGTCATTCGGGTTCGTCGAAGACCCCTGGGGCGTGAAGATCGAAATCCTGCAGGATCCTGATCATCTTGGCTTTCACCACGTGCATCTCGTCTCGCGCGACGCAGCGGCGACGTTGAACTGGTACCAGGCGCGGTTTGGCGGCACGCGCGGCAAGCTGACGGGCCAGGTGGACGGCCTCAAATACGGCGATGTCTGGCTGGTCGTCCGCCAGGTCCTCAAGGCGCCCGATGCGACCGCCGGTCACGCCATCGACCACATCGGCTGGCGCGTAACCGATCTCGACAAGACGCTCGCCGATCTCACGGGCATCAAGGTGCTCCAGGGCCGGACGGACCTGCAGCTCGCGACCGGCATGGTGCACTACTCGTTCGTCGAAGATACGGGCGGTACGAAGATCGAGCTCGTGCAGCGCTAAGCCCTTGCCCTTCAGCCCTGAGGGTTACCTCAATCGCATCGGCTGGCGCGGCCCTCTGCAGCCGACGCTCGAGACGCTGACCGCGCTGATGCGCGCCCACATGGCGCGCATCCCGTTTGAAAACCTCGACGTGCTCCTCGGCCGCGGCATCCGGATCGATCTGGACAGCGTCTACGCCAAACTCGTCGAGGCAAAGCGCGGCGGATATTGCTTCGAGCACTCCACGCTCTTCCGCGCCGCGCTCGAGCACGCCGGCTTTCACCCCCTCTCGCACGCGGCCCGCGTGATTCTCTTCACGCCGAGAACGACGTCGCCGCGCACCCACATGTTCCTCAGCGTGGCGATCGACGGGACGACGTACGTCCTCGATCCGGGATTCGGCGGCCATGGCCCGCTCGTGCCCCTGCCGCTCGTCGAACACCTCGACGTGCGCGAAGGCCCGGACGTTCACCGCTTCACGCGACGCGACGGCGAGTGGCTGCTCGAGGGACGGATCGCCGGCGTCATGACTCCCCTGTGGATGTCGACGCTCGAGCCGGAATCGCCAATCGACTTCGTGATGGGCAATCACTTCACGGCGACGTGGCCGGAGTCGCCGTTCGTCCAGCGGCTGATGCTGCGGGCGCTGACGAAGGATGGGCGAGTGTCGGTGATGAACCGCGACGTGACCGTCGCGCGCGACGGCGCGTTCGAGAAGAGCCAGCTTGCCGATCGAGCAGCGCTGCGAGCGCTGCTCGATCGTGAGTTCGGAATGGATGTGCCGGAAGTGGAGACGCTGAGGATCCCCAGCGTCCCCGAGTGGGCATGAGACGTAGCGTCCGGCTTTAGCCGGACGTCCGCCTGAAGGCGGACGCTACGACTTGGAAAACCCTGTGATCACCGCTTCGACATTGTGCGTGAAGCGGATCCCGAAGACCCCGTCGAGTGACTGCAGCTTCCCTGCCGCCACGATCTGATCCTTGTCGTAGCCGGCGATGACGGCGCCGTTGATCGAGCACTCGGCGCGCCCGCCTTTGACCGTCCACGCGATTTCCTGCGTGACCGGCTGGCCGATGCCCGCCGCCTTGTGGACGGATGGAAACGGCTGCGCCCGCAGCATGTTGAATACCGACGGACCGAAGCCGCGGACGAACGCGTTGCCGTCGCCGTACGCGGCGCAGTACACGAGGCTCATCGTGTCGGTCCCCATGTTGTTCCCGCCGATGAAGATGCCGTACGAGTGCGGGTGGTTGTTCAGCTCCATGAACTTCGGCTCGAGGAACGTCGCCTTGATCGTGTAATCGCCGCTTGCCGTATTCGCCGGGTTCCAGAACGTCGTCGCCGGCCCGGTCGTGACGTGGAGCGCGTTGCCTTCCTGCACGAATTTCGCGTCGTTGAGCTGGCGGCCCTGGCGCACCGAGCCCGCGTCGATCTTCCCCGTCCAGCCCTGAACGAAGATACCGCCGCCGGGAATGACCTTGTCCGGATCGAACTGCGCGAAGACGACTGTCCCCACCGCGAGGGTGAGGACGGTGATGAGAATCGAGGATCGCACTAGTTCCTCCCGAGCGACTTCAGGATTTCAGCCTTGCTGTAGTTCCGATCCGGATTCGGCGCGTGCACGGACACGACCGTATCGAAATCGAGCTTCAGCTGGTCGACCACGTTCGCCACGAACACCTGCGTCCCGACCACCGGAGGATTCGGCACGGGATCGTTCGCGGGCGGCGCGTTGAACATGTCTGCGTACGCGAGGATCTTCTCCTTCGGCAGGTAGACAGCGAGCATGCCCTCGACGTGCGGCAGGCCGCGCACGTGATAGATCTCGATGTTCCGCGTGCCGTCGGTCAGCACGCGCTTCTCCTGGACCGTTTCAATCACCGGCTTCTTGCCCGACTTCGACATCGAATCGGGCGCGAGCGTGCGCGGCGCCGTCAGCGCACGCGTCAGGAACGCCTTGTTGTTCTCATGCGTGATGATCGTGATGCCTTCGGCCACGACCGCCGGCAGGCCGCTCGAGTGGTCGAAGTGATGATGCGTCAGGATCGAATATCGGATCGGCTTGTTCGGGATGACGCGCTTCGCCTCGGCGATGATCGCCTGCGACCGCGCTTCGTTCTGCGGGCCACCCTCGAACAGCACGATGTGATCTCTCATCTCGATCGCCAGCCCGATGTAGCCGCCGCCGATGCGATAGACGCCGTCGGCGAGCTTCGTCGATGTCGCCGCGGGTGGCGCGCCGCCGGGCCCGCCAGGACCGCCGCCACGGCCGGCCGGCGGGGGCGGAGGCGTAACGAGCGCCGTGATATTCGTCGGGTTCATGTTCGCGCCGAGAATCTGCGCCTCGAACACGGGCCAGCCGCCGCGCTTCTGCACCATGGTGGCCGGATACATGACGCCGCCGAGCGCCTCGCGGTAGTTGCTGTAGTCATTCTCGACGAGCATATCGCCGAAGATCGGGTTCTCGAGCCACGTATCAACGCGCGTAACGAGGTTCTGCGCGTTGAGATAGCCCACGACCTTGTACGAGACGCCCGACGGCGCCTTCTGCGTCGTCATCCACGTCAGCGTCTTGGCGCCGCCCGACGATCCCAGCGTCGCGTTGTTGGCCGTTGCGCCCTTGATGAAGCCCCACGGCGTCGTCCAGAGCTCGAGCTGCTGCGCCCAGGCGGCGTTGTTCGGACTGACGTTCTGCTGGAACGCGCCCTGCACGGCGGGACCGCCGGTGACCGGCGCGCCAAACGTGACGGCCGTCGCGCGCGACGTGGACGTCGCGAAGTCAATCGAGCGCTGGTAGTCGCTCAGGTTGTTGCGGGGCCACGCGTCGTTCGCGTTGTTCGACTGGCCCAGATTGAAATTCGCACCCGACCCGTAGATGGTGATGGAGTTCAGGTTATCCATCCCCATCGCCTTCGACGCCGCCGCCAGCACGGCCTTCGCGTCCTGCGCCGCGGCGGGCGCTGGCAACGACACCAATGCGGCGAGCGCAAGTGCACTGAGAGATTTCCTGATCATGATCTCGCCTCCTGAAGCGTGAGGGCGTAGTCTACCTTCATGGTCGTCGTGCTGACCAGCAGCAGGTGTTCGATGTGATGGAAGAACTGATTGCCGAGCGCGACGCTCCACCACTGGCGATCCCGGCCGCCCACGGTGAGCCCCGGCATCAGCCACGGAATGAAATACCTGATACGGCCGGGGGCGTGCCCTGCCGGACGAGTCAATCTGCGCCCATGGTTCGGGGCTGGATCGTGTGTGCAGCACTGTTGTGCTTGTTGTCCCTGGGAGGGCGCGCTCAGGCGCAGGCGCAACCGCTGAAGCTCGGGACGGTTGACGTGACCGTCAACTGGCGCTCCCGCGCGGAGCTCTGGGACTGGTTCCAGGGGAATACGGGCAACAGCGATTACGGATTGGGACATTCGCAGCTCCGCGTGGCGTTGGGGCAGAAACGTCCGCGCGTGGACTGGCTCGTCGAGGGCGAGGGCGTCACGATTTTCGGCCTGCCTGCCGACGCAGTCGCCCCCGCACCGCTCGGACAGCTGGGCATGGGCGCCTCCTACTACGCCGCGAACGGCAACAGCGCGAACAACGCCAGCGGATTCCTCAAACAGGCGTACATCCAGCTGACGCTCGGCAAGAGCAACCTGAAGCTCGGACGCTTTGAGTTCTTCGATGGCGTCGAAGCCAGATCGCCCGACGCGGCCGTAACGACGATCGTGCAGACGCGCGTCGTGCATCGCCTGATCTCGAATTTCGGGTTCTCCGCAGTCCAGCGCACGTTTGACGGCGCGCAACTCGCCTGGAACTCAGGCTCGCACAACGTGACGGCGTTTGCCGGACGTCCGACCGAAGGGATCTTTCAGGTCGATGGCATGGGCGAAGTGGACGTGCAGGCGTATTACGCCGCGTACAACAAATCGGTGAAGACGACGAATGGCGCCGGATCGCTGCGTGTGTTCGGCATCGGCTACATCGACACGAGGTCGACGGTGCTCAAGACCGACAATCGATCGGCGGCCGCGCGCATGGCGGATCAGGGCGACATCAAGCTCGGCACGTGGGGCGCGGACTACGTCCACGTCTTTCACACGAAGGACGCGGGAACGTTTGACGTCCTCGCCTGGGGCGTCGTGCAGACCGGCGCGTGGGGCAACCTGACGCAGCGCGCCGGCGCGTTCGTCGGCGAGGCCGGCTGGCAATCGACGACGAGCCCGCTCAAGCCGTGGATCAGCGGCGGCTATTCCTGGGGCAGCGGCGATGCCGATCCGAACGGCTCGACGCACGGCACGTTCTTTCAGCTGCTGCCCACGCCGCGGCAGTACGCCCGCTTCCCTTTCTACAACATGATGAACAACGAAGACGCGTACGCGACGCTCAACATCCGTCCGGTCCCGAAGCTCGCCGTGCGCAGCGAGCTGCACGGACTGTGGCTCGCCGACGCGGCGGATCTCTGGTATCTCGGCGGCGGCGTCTTTCAGCAGGAGACGTTCGGCTTTCAGGGCCGTCCGTCCGGCGGACTCAAGAATCTGTCGACGGTATGGGACATCAGCGGCGACTATCGGTTGACGCCGTTCCTGAGCGCGACGGTCTACTACGCACACGCGTCCGGCAAGGGCTCAATCGCGAGCATCTATCCCAAAGGCAACAACGGACAGCTCGCGTACGTTGAAACGACCGTCCACTTCTGAACCCACGCGCAGAACGCCGCCATGCACACGATTCGCATCGCGATATCGCTCTTCATTCTCGTTCAGTCCGCGGCGAGTCATGCCGTGCTGGCGAGTCCGGCGCAACGCTTAGTCGCGGCCGCCGACTCGCCACACCCGGGCGCCTTCAGATCGGAACGGTCCCTCGTACACCGACCCGGCGTCGCCCATCGCAGCGCCGACGCGTTCGGCAAGCGCCTGACCCGCAGCCTCGCCGTCGACGATGCCGTACACGGTCGGCCCCCAGGAGCTCTGCCCCACGCCGGCGGCGCCCCACTCGGACATGCGGCGCACCAGCTCTTCGCTCACGCCTGACGCGAAGGTGCCGCCCTGCACCGGCGCGAACCAGCGGCCCGTGATCGTCTGAATGTCGCTGAGCGCGTGTCCAAATGTCGCGATGTCGGCGTCTGCGATCGCCGGCAGCAGTCCCATCAGCACCAGATGCGCGACACGCTCGACGTCACGCTCCGGCGCCGGCGGGAGCTCGGCGAACGCGGCGGCTTCATCAGCGCCGCTGATCCCGCGTGTCGAGTCCGGCACCGCCACCACGCAGTGCCAGTTCGCGGGCAACGGCAGCCGCGCCAGCAGCGGCGCGACGCCGGCGCCGTGCGGGCGCCGTCCGCCTTCGAGCACGAAGCCGCCGCCGGCGAACGTCCACGTGCCGATCGCCGACCGGCGCGCACGTCCGACGGCGCACGCCAGCGCGGCGGCGTCAGTGTCGACGCCGGCGATCTCGGCCAGCGCGCGCGCGACCGCGAGCGCGAGCTGCGTGCCCGAGCCGAGGCCCGCATGTTCGGGAATCGCGCGGTGCACGCACACGTGAGCGCCGGCGCGAAGATCATGGTGCGCGAGGAACTGGCGCGCGAATCCGGCGGCGCGTTCCGCGTCCTCGCCCTCCACCTGCAGATCGCCGGCCGGGCACGCCGACAGGCGCAGCGTCGGCCCTGGCGCTGCCGCGCCGATGCCGCCGAACCAGCGGCCGAGCGAGCCTCGCAGGTCGAGCACGCCGAAATGGAGACGCGCGGGCGCTTCGACAACGACGCGGCTGGCTGTCGCGCCCGTCACGACTGTCCCGACGCCATGGGCGCGGCGCGAATGAAGTCGGTGAGCAGCGCCATCGCTTCCCGCTCGCGGGGACCGGCGGTCTTGTCGACAATCACCTGCAATCGTTCGAATTCGCTCTCGATGAACGCACGCGGCAGCAGGTGCACGCGGGTCGCGTAGATCGCCGACTCGACCACCGCGGCGGCCGCGCGATTGAAGCCGATGAAGTCGCGGCACGTCCCGCGGCGCACGACGGCGGTTTCAATACGTGAACGCGGAGGCGTGCTGTCGATTGAGCGCACCTTCAGTTCGCGCCACGAACAGCAGCCGGCGAGCACGACCCCGGGCACCTCAACCGCCGGTGTCGTCTCGTATTCGGGATTCGATACCGCAGCGCGCGCAAACACTCTCACGTCGTCGGTGATGTTCACGACCGCCGCGCCGGTGGCCGTGACGTTCCGGTACGTCGCCGTCTCGATGAACGGCTTGAGGACGATGACATCATCGCCCCACTCGACGCCCATCGGCGCGCAGTTCACCGCGCCGTGACCGTCGACCGTGGTCACGATGGTCTCGACGATCATCGGACCAGCTCCACGGGCGGCGGGACGAACCTCTCGACGGCCGGCTTGCGCCAGGTGTCGCCGCCGTCGGCGCCGGTCGGAAGCCCGTTCGCGCGCGGCCGGGCGCCTCGCAGAAAACGATCGAGGATCCAGTAGCCGTACTGGGTCGCCGCCGACTCTGGATGAAACTGCACGCCGACGACCGGATGCGTGCGGTGCTCAACGGCCATGATCTCGCCGTCGTCGTCCGCAAACGCGAACGCGCGCAGCGACGATGGGAGTGATGATGGCGCGATGACGAGCGAGTGATAGCGCGCTGCGTGAAATGGCGACGGCAGATCCGCCAGCACGCTCGACGCGTCGTGGCGGATCGGCGACGTGCGGCCGTGCACCGGACGGCCGGCGCGCAGGACCTCGCCGCCATACGCTTCGCCGATGCACTGATGACCGAGACAGACGCCGAGGATCGGAATCGACGGTCCGAGGCGCCGCACGATCTCCGTCGAGATGCCGGCCTGCGCCGGGGCGCACGGCCCGGGTGACAACACGATATGACTCGGCGCGAGCGCGGCGGCGTCCTCGACGCTGAGCTCGTCGTTGCGGCGGACGACGGCGTCGCCGCCAAGCTCGCGGACATAGCGCGCCAGGTTGTAGACGAACGAGTCGTAGTTGTCGATCAGCAGAATCATACCGAAGCGGTGGCGAGGGCATCGATCATGCCGCGGGCCTTGTCGAGCGTCTCTCGATATTCCTGTTCGGCGTCGGAATCCGCGACGATTCCTCCGCCCGCGCTCAAGTATACGCGACCGTCGCGGCACACGGCCGTGCGGATGGCGATGTTCGTGTCGAGTTCGCCGGTGACGCTCCAGTAACCGATCGCGCCGCAGTAGACACCGCGCGCCGACGGCTCGAGCTCCGCGATGATTTCCATCGCGCGCACTTTCGGCGCGCCGGTGATCGAGCCGCCGGGAAACGCGGCGCGCAGCAGATCGAGCGCGCTCGCGCCGGACACGAGCTCGCCGACGACGGTCGAGACCAGATGATGGACGGTCGCGAAGTGTTCGAGCGCGAAGAGCTCGCGCACGCGCACGGTGCCCGGCGCGCAGACGCGCGAGAGGTCGTTCCGGATCAGGTCGACGATCATCAGGTTTTCGGCGCGATCCTTGGCGCTCTCGGTCAGCGCCCGGCCGAGTGCGGCGTCGTGTTCGGGTCCGACGCCGCGGGGCCGCGTGCCTTTGATCGGGCGCGTCTCGACGAGGCCGCGGGCGTCGACGCGGAGAAACCGTTCGGGCGACGCGCTGAGCACCGCGGCTTCGGGAAGATCCAGGTACGCGGCAAACGGCGCGGCGTTCTGCGTGCGCAGACGGCGATACAAATCCCACGGCGGCTCGGTCAGAGGCGCGTCAAAACGCTGCGAGAGGTTGGCCTGAAAGATGTCGCCCGCGAAGATGTACTCGCGCACGCGATTGACCGCGTCGAGGTAGCCGTCGTGCGTGAACGACGAGCGAAGGTTCAGACGCGGGTCGATCCAGTCAGCCTCGACGGGATACGATGGCGGCCTCGCAACATTCGTGCGCGTGGAAATATCCGTACGTAGCGCGGCCCTTTCAGGCCCGCCGAGGCCGCGGCCCTGAAAGGGCCGCTCTACGAAAATCAACGCGCGCTGCAACAGCTCGTCAGTGCGCGCGATGATCCACGCCCGCGACGCCTCGTGATCCCACGTGATGACCCAGTCGTAGACGCCGAAGACTACGTCCGGCAGATCGAGATCGTCGTGGCGGGCAGCCGGCAGGCGCTCGAGCGCCCGGCCCCAGTCGTACGCGATGTAGCCGGCGGCGCCCGTTTGAAACGGCGGAAGCCCGGCGATCGGCGCCGCCGCTCGCGGCGCGAGCAGCGCGCGAACCTCGTCAAGGGCATCGCCCGACTGCGGACCCTTGCGACGCACGACCGCAGCCGGATCGGCCATGAGAAACGAATAGCGGCCGAGCGGCGTACCTCTGGCCGCGCTGTCGAGAAAGATGCGGTACGGCAGACCGCTCAGACGCTCCGAGCAGGCGACGGGATCGGGTGGAGGAACGAGCTCGTGCGCGATCATGGGCCCGTCCGTCTGGAACGTCCGGACAAACGCACGTGCCCGGACTTCGCCTCGTCGGGCGGCGTGAGATAGCCCCAGGACAGCGCGCCTTCCTGCCGATAGGTCTTCCCCAGCGTCATCGCAAGGCTGGCCCGGGCGAGCTCTTTGCCGAGGTAGAACGCGTGCGCGGCGTCGTCCACAGCGAGCTCGTTGAAGATCGCCTGAATGTCCGTGCCGCGGACGAATCGCTCGTTGTTCAACACGGTGATGGCGTCCCGGTCGGCGAAGATGCGGTAGTTCGGATCCGTGATCGCCCCCTGCAGCTCGCGCAGTTCGGCTTCGGTGTACGCCAGCACGTCGGGATCCTTGACGGTGACGAGCCGATCGTCGATACCTTTGGGCGTCGCATGCGTGTTCACGGCGTAGTGCATGAGCCGCCGCGCGACGTCTATCTCGCGCACGGCGCCGCGCGCCCATGGAATGACTTCCGTCGTCAGCACGGCGCGAACGCCGAGCTCCTGACAGATCGCCATCAGCAGCGCGTTCACGCCGGTCGAGTCCGCCGCCGTCAGCTCCGTGAGGTTGCCGATGCCCATCAGCATCTCGGCCCCGGGATACCGCCGCCGCGCTTCGGCGTAGCGCTCGAGCGACGCCATGAAGCCGAAGCCGATCGGTTCGAGGATGGGATCGATCAGATACCTGACGCCGCGGCGTTCCAGCTCGGCCAGTGTCGGCTCCAGTGTCTCGAGCGGCGCGCCCAGGTCGGGAATGGCGACGACTCGCGCGCCGGTGCCGGCAAGATCGCGGGCGACGTCGAGATTCGACCGGTTGATGCTGAGCACGAGCTCCGCGCCCGCCGAGACGGCCGTGCGAATTTCCCCCGGATCGAACGTGTCGACGCTGACGCGCAGGCCGGCCGCGACGAGCTCACGAACGGTATCGCCGAGCGCGGGAAACGCGCGGCCGGGCGTGCAGCCGATGTCGACGATGTCGGCGCCTGATGCGCGGAAGTAGTCCGCCGCGGCGCGGACCTCTTCGCGCGACAGCTTCGGCGCGTTGTTGATCTCGGCGACGATCTCGATGTCCCATGCGCCGTAGCCGCTCGCGGCGGCAGCGCGCCCGAAGTGACGCGGAATCTCGCGCAAGTCTTTCGGCCCCTTCTCCACGGCGACGCCGAGCGTGTCGCCGATCACCTGCGCCTCTCCCTCGCACAGGCCCGGAATCATGACGAGATCGGTGCCGTCCGGTACACCCAGGTGCCCGGCAATCCACGGTGTCGTCATCAGCGCGGCGACGGTGATCTTGAGCACGGCGACGTCGTACGCGAACGGCGGCGCCATCTCGGCGAGCACGCGCCGCAGCCCGGGCTCGGCCAGCTGCCCGGTGACGAAGAGCACGCGTCGATTCATCCTCTGGGATCGCCGCTCCGGACGAACTTTTCGGGCGTGCCGGTCAACGCCGCGCCGGCGGCGGGCCGCCACAACACGGCGTCCTCGATCTTGCGCGCAAGCTCGAAGTCCTTG
>Ga0153915_10000397_pt1 | contig 39855 bp, 32 predicted proteins | sample Opewatmetagenome_2_FD_107003 | JGI IMG/M metagenome (GOLD analysis project Ga0153915, IMG submission 107003) | Freshwater wetland microbial communities from Ohio, USA - Open water 3 Core 3 Depth 3 metaG | ecosystem: Environmental > Aquatic > Freshwater > Wetlands | place: USA: Ohio, Lake Erie...
TATCCTTCAGAAGAGAATTGACTTTGCAAAAGCAGCCTTCGGATTCCGGCCTGCCGATTGCGAGCATCCCGACATTATCGAACTCCGTAAGCGCTTCGAAGAGTTCATAATCCAGCATGTTCAGCTTAGCGGCCTTATCCCGGCTCTCTCCTTGCTTGATGGAGTTGATTAAATCATTTCTGATATCATCCACGGTTTTTTTGATTTGTACTCCCAGCGCCGTGCAAAGGCCTACTGCTGGGTCGGCGTCGATCGCCAGAACCTTGAGGTCTTTCCTTCGGGCGAGATTCTTTACTATCAGCGCGGTCACGGAAGTCTTGCCTACGCCGCCTTTTCCGCATAAAGCGATTGTCTTCGTTTTTTTATCCATTTGCATTCATCCTTTTTCCATCCCGTGATTTTTTCATGCTTTTGAGTTCGCCGACTTCATCACAGACATCGTTGTACTCGCACTCATCACAATCAGGATCTATTTCACTTAACATCTTGTTCAGGGCGCTGATTGTCCGGCCGACATTTTTGGTAATCTCCTGCAGTTCACTGACATCCCCGCCGCTTGATGTCACAAAAAGAAATTCGACGGCGTGAATATAATCCTTCTTCAAATATTCTTCCCGTAAAGCACCGCCCAGAACTTCAAAAGAAAAACCTTTTTGCACGGCCTCAAAGCTTATGCGGCTCCATTCCCTCTGATATTGGGATACCGCCCTGATCATGTATCCCTTGAGATCGAGAGAATATCTTACCGCTTCCATTTCTTTGTATTTATCGTAGGTGCTCTCTTCATCAAATCCGCTGACTGACGCAAGAACTATCTTTCCGAAAGGCAGGCTTTGCCCGTTGCTCCTGCTTATATCCGGGCCGACAAGAGTGATTTGCCCGTCGTGAACCAGTTCCGGATTTTCCGTCCAAATAAGACAGGAGATGGAATTCATACTGGGGCTTCCCAACTCCACCGCCATTTCATCAGACAGAACCACGCTTCTGCCCTTGCCCGAAGGCCAGACATTTTTTTGCCGTGCTGTAATCCTGGCCACGCTATTTTTCCCTTCGATATAATTTCTAACATCACTGAAGGTTTGCTCAAAAAGTTCCATGCTTTATCACTGCCTCGATCCGCTGATTTTATCGGCGGCAAAAAGAGCCGCGCCCAGCGCGCCGTTAATCTGGGGATTCTCCACCCTGTGCAGTTTGATTCCAAGTGCCCTCTCCAATGCCCCGAACATGCCGGAGTTTTTTGCTACGCCGCCCGTCATCACGGCATCGGGCTCCACAAGGATGCCCCTGGCGAGCGACGCTGCCCGGTTGGCAACAGCCTGATGCAGGGCGCTGACAATGTCGGCGATCTCCTTCCCCTCATTCACCAGAGAAATAATTTCCGTTTCGGCAAAAACCACGCATTGATTGGACAGCGTAAGTTTCTCCGATGACTTCCCGGATATGGCGCCCATATCCTCCAATTTTATATCAAGGGAATCGGCTATAATCTCGAGGAACCGTCCCGTGCCTGAAGCACATTTGTCGTTATAGACATAACGTTCCACGTTTCCCTTTTCGTCCACACGGATGGCCTTCGCGTCCTGTCCGCCGATATCAACCACCGTACGCGCCGATGGCACCTGCCAGACCGCACCCCTGCCGTGGCAGGCAATCTCCGATTCCACGGAATTCATAAAAGGAATGTGCTTGCGGCCGTAGCCGGTACCCACGCAGTATTCGATGTCTTCCATCTTTATGCCGGCCGTCTCTATAGCGAGCCTCATTACTTCAAGTGCCGATTTTTCCGGCTGCGCCGACGCGAGGATAACCTCCGAGGCCAGCAACTTTCCATCCTGCAAAATGACGGCCTTTGCCGTAAGTGATCCGATATCGCAACCAGCGGTAATCATAGGACACCTCCATTCGCTTTTTCCATGGCGAAGAGAGCGGCCCCGATGGCTCCGGCAAGCTGCGGGTCTTCGCGGCGTATTCTTTTAATCCTGATTCCCAGATGCTTTTCGAGCGCGTTCACCACGCCGCTGTTTTTTGCCACGCCTCCCGTCATGCACACATCCTTTTCCAATCCTATATTGCTGGCCAGCATGGACATGCGGCTGGCCATGGCGTTATTGACTCCCGCAGCGATATCCTCAAGGGGAACCTTATCGTTCAGATGCTGGATTACGTCGGCCTGGGCCCACACCGTGCATGCCGATGCAAAGGTAACAGGTTGTCTGGAACGCGCCGACATCTCGCCCAGTTCATCGAGGTTCAGGTGCATAACTTTTGCCATTACTTCGAGAAACCGGCCTGTCCCGGAAGCGCATTTATCGTTGGTGATGAATTTCACCATGTTGCCTTTATCATCCAAACGCAAAGCCTTGCAGTCCTGGCCGCCGATGTCGATTACTGTTTTCACCGAAGGCACCAGCCAGCGGGCGCCCTTGCCGTGGCAGGCTATCTCGGAAACTGCTTCATCGATAAAAGATATCTTGTCGCGGCCATAGCCGGTGCCCACGCATCTTTTTATATCTTTCATGGTCAGACCGGACTGGGACAGGGCCATGCCCATTACCTCATCGGCCGATTCCCATGGTCGTGCCTTCGATTTGATAATCACCGCTTGAATGATCTTGCCGTCCTTCATGATGACGGCCTTGGAAGTTAATGAACCCACGTCGCATCCCGCTGCAAACATTATACAAGCCTCCTTACCTTAAGAAATTCCATAAACCTCTCTTCCGTAGCTTCCCAGGACTGCACGCGCGCATCGAAGGCGTCGGCATACATGATGTACGTCGGATAGCCGGCCTTCTCCGTGTCACGGGCCAGGAGCTTCACCATCCCCCAGGTGTTCCGGCACCCCGGTGTTCCATTGTAGACGATAAGATCCGCGCTGTACATTTTAGCCAGACCAAGGGTGTCTTCCAGCCACATGTTGGGAGCATCGTATGGCCCGCGGATGGATTTGATCATGGGCATGCGCGAATTGATTCTACCCAGACTGTCGATGAGCGAGTCCATATCCGTGGTATCGATGGTATAGGCAGCCTCTTCTTTATGATATTGTGCCACGTGCGGCGCATTGTGGGACCAGAAGTGGCTGAGGATGTTGCCCTGATAGCAGATGCCATTGCCGTCAAGCATCTGCCAGAACTGCAGGTTCTGCGCATAATGGTCGATGTAGCAGAAAAAGGCCCGCAGCTTTTCCACGCCGCCGCTTAATCCGGAAATATTTTTAGCGGCGTTTTCCCGGGCGATTTTCAACATGGCTTCGAGCACGCCGGTACATTCCGGCATTCCGGCGAAAAGGAACCGTGAGGCATACACCATCAGGTTATAGGAAACAGGCAGAGGGTTAGGTATTATCCTTGCAAGATCCTCCAGCTCTGCAATGATTTCATCCTGTTTGGCGAGTTCCCGGAGATTTTCTCTCAGGCGCTCGGGATCGAGCCTTTTCCCCGTTTGTCCTTCCAGAAAACGGATGAGCGCTTTGAAGTCCTCCCGATGATATTCATTGGAACGCTCCCCGGTGAGATCCGGCGGCATATCAAGTTGAAAAAATGGTTTGTCAAGATAGGCGGCGGCGAAGGAAAAGGCATTGGCGTTGGTATCGCAAACGCCGGGCGTATCCGTGATGAACATATCGACATCCGTGCCGATGCCTGCCAGATAAGCGCCGACTGTGCCGCGTTGTGAGGAGCAGGAAGTTTCCGTGAAGCCCACCTCGTTGCAGTAATCCAAAAACTCCGCAGTCCCTCTTTTATAAACAAAGGTCATCATAACGGAAAGGACTTCCAGACAGATCGGGACAATGTCCATGGCGTAAAAAATAGACGGAGAAAAACAAAAGGTTGTTATAGCCGTCTTTTTCCCTCTTTCTTTAGCGAAAGTAAGATTCTCCATATATTTAGTACATGTCTCGATGAACTTCTGGCCCGGCTCCCCCGTGCTGAGTATCGTATCAACGACACGGCTAAAATAAGGGATGTATTTCAACATCGCACTGTATTCCTTTTGAGTTCCGCTTTTCAGCCGCGAAGCTGCCGCGAAGGCACTCCAGATCATCCAGTCGAATTTATATTCCCTGGTCTCCTTTCTCATGCCATTGCCCTCCTCTGCTGGATTCTTTCAATAAAGGCGTCAACGCGCATCTTCATTCTGCCCGTTTCCACCAGAGGGCCATACTCCCTCTCCAGACGCATGCAGGGGATGCCCCTGGCTTCCAGATCTCGTTCAAACAGGCCGTTTTCAGAACCGTGAAGGTCGCAAAACCGGATGTTCTGCAGAATCACGCCGTCAATTTTTGACTTTTCCACTTTCTTTGTGAGAATGTTGAGTCTCCTCCGGTAGTCACCGTACATGCGGGGACAATCATTGTGTCCCAGGTATCGCCGGGAAAGCTGGAATACGGGATCGCCTTCTTCATCAACACGGTCGGAATAAAACCGCGAACCGAAACACAGATTGTCGGCAACCACGATGGCCTTTTCCCCTTCCATAACCCGGACCAGTTCCACATCATCGTTCGCGCTGCCCACGAGCATCAGGCGGACCCGATCCCTGATTCCGGGAGATTTTTCCGCATGGGCAATAAACTGCTCCAGCAATTCGTTGTATTCATCCCTGGGCATCGTCGTGCCGGCAAGTATTACCGCCAGCGCTTCTTCTCCTTTGAAGGGCGGGGCATCCATGGTGCGCAGCGCTTCAAAACGATCAAGGAGTATCCTGCTGCGGTTGTATAGTTTGATGGCCTTCTTCAGATCAACGCTCGTAATCTTCACTCCAAAGTGTTCTTCCACCGCCGCAATGAGGCGACGGGTTTCGTCTGTCATCCACTTGACGGTATAGTCCGAGTATTTATGAGGAACGCCGTAATGGAAAAAGAAAGGAGGGATCGCGCCTGCGATATCGCTCCCGGCTTTGCGCCAGCATTCATCCAGCCGCCGCATCGAATCGCAACCCGGTGTGATGATCGCACCATCCAGAAAATTAAACTTTCCTTCTCCGGCCAGCTGCAGCATGCACTTGGGAAGGCTGCAAATGAAGGGGCCGAAATAGGTGTCGCCTATGGTGGTGTCAGTCGCGCCGAACCCGCGTATTCTGAAGGGGAGAATTCCTGCCGCGTGAAAGATTTCATCGGGCACATATGAACAGGTATAGCCTACCACTTTTTTCCCGTTTTTCTTCCACTGAGTTACGTGTTTGTTGTTGAGTGCCGTGGAAGCCTCAAAAAAATCTTTCATCATATGACCGCCTCCTTGCTCGTGATGGCACTTTTCAAATAGGCAAGCGCTTCTTCAATTTCCCCGGAACCGCCGTCCGGATCGGGCCTCAAAAGATCCGCTATTCCCCTGATCAGGGGCGGCAGCACTTCTGAAGCCACCGGCTTGAGAGATTCCACGATATCCTCGGTAAGCCATCGCACCGTTTCACCGGCTTCATCCGCATCAACCGAGTTTATGGCCTGAGACAGGGTGTTTCGTATGATCCCCGGAGTGATGGTACGCACGCGATTCACTATTCCGCACAGCCGGCTTATCGTATTGGCCACATCCTGGGCGTCAATCTCACCCATCCCTTTGGCGAATTCACGCGCTATATCTTCGTCGGAAAATACGCGTTCGAAAGCGTCGGCCTTGCGGCTCCAGTTTCTGATAAAAGCGACCATTGAAAGAAAATGGTTCTGAAACAATTCACTGGAAAGCTCCGGGCTTTGTTCCAGTTGATCAATTAAGGCCTTCAGCGATACTTCCTTGATTTCCGCCAGAAGCGTCCTTGCTTTGAGCAGCAGATTGATATCGACCGTGCTTATGGTATCTCGCGTGAGGCGCGACAGGGTATTGGGAAGCTGAGGCTTGCCCGGCTCGCCCAGCAGCGTGCTGCCGGTGTGGATCTTTCGCACCAGTTCGCACAATTCATTTATCAGCAATCCGATATTTTTGCCGTCGATGTCATCAACCAGTGAAAACACGACATCGCCGAGCAGGTCCGGCGCCAGATTATTAATCGGTTTCAGGGTTTCATTCGTCGCCGAGACTGTCATGTTCACGGCAGCGGGGAGCAGTGATAACAGGCAAATAACTTTGGCCGGATAACGCCACATTTCCTCATTGGCCATCCTGATTACGGACGCAATGTTATCTCTGTGAAAATCCGCGGATTCTTTTATCTCGCCGAAATCAATATGCTCAATTAATTCCCGGAACAGGGGACGCAGATTTTCCGCGTAATCCACATTCGGGGCATTATTATTGTAAGCTTTATCTCCCGAGGAAAGAACCTGATCTACTGCTTTCTCCACGGTCACAGACATCCGCGCTTTGAACATGCTGTCCCCCGACCAGTCTTTGAGAGCTTCATGAACGACGGATATTACTAATTTTCGAGCCGCAGGTGTTTTTATGACTTTCCACACGATTTTTCCCGTCACATCGGCGGCAGTACCTGGTTGGACATGTTTTTCAACACAGTTCATGGAATAGGCCTCCATTTAAAATTAAAACTATAATTTTACCCGATAGTTTTTTTAAGAATATTTTTTCGCTATTTTTTTCGTTTCATTCTTTTCCTGATGAGCTGCCACGTCCAGGAAATCAAATGCAGCTTCTGATCAAGAACCGCGTTGACGATAGTATGGGTCGCGTTCCGGAACTCATTGCCATCGATATTGTCCACCACGTCCGAAACAAATTTGCTCACCACGCGCGGATCGCTTTTATTGACTTCATTAATAAAGCGGGTCGCCGAGTTGATTCCCCTGCCGATCAGCGGCGGCGCATCGCTGATTACCGCTTTAGCGAGCGCTTCCCTGAATTCAGGCGAGACCTCCCAGAGATTTTTCATCATGGTGGTGTATGCTTCGGCGAGGGCTTTGAATTCATTCGTGTCAATATCATTCAGAATACTGGCGAAATAATCCCTGATCAGTTCCGGCGAGAGTTTTTCGTTGACTTGATTTCCCACCTCCGCCAAAGCGCCGGCGCAGGAATTGACAACCGGAGGAATCGAGCCCAGGATAGACAGAATAATTTCCGGGTCCTGCCATATAAGAGCGTTGATAAGCGGATGGGATTTGTCGGGTTTTATGCCGTTCAAGTTATTTCGAATGATATCTTTGACAAAGGGTGTGCTTAACACCTCTTTCATGATACCGCCCGTGGCGGGCATTGCGGCTCTATTTTCCATGTTCTTCTTCCTCCGCATTATTGGAAGCGTATTGTTCATTGTATGTTTCTTCCGCCACGACCCATAATTGGGTTGTCAGCACTTTTCCGTTGCGGACTATGCTTTCCAAAGTTTTTTTATCGAGTGACATGACAATAGACTTCATAAAATCATGAAGCAGCCGGGCTGAAAATTTTTCGTTGAGCTGGATAAGCAGTTCATCCACGCCCTGAGTCAGGGAGTTGACGATGGAGGGAACCGCGCCGAGCACTCCCAGAAAAAATTCCGGGTCTTCCCACATCATGGTCCTGACCAGTCTGCGGCTGGATTCCGGATCGACGTTTTGCAGCACAGTTCTGACGCCTTCCTTGAAACCCGGCTTTTTGAGCAGTTCCTTAAGCACGCGATCGGTTAAGTCAATTACTCCCTTATGGGCTTCTTCCATGATTTGTTCTCCTATAATGTCTTGCAATTAAAGAAATACCGGGCTGCTTCCATCTGACAAAGCTGCTTGCCGCCCATCCATAACTGAATGATCTTGATATCGCGCCAGTGCTTTTCGATATCGTATTCACGGTCGGCGCCGTACGTGCCGAGAACGTCCATGGCTTTGCCGAAAATATCCACCGCTCTGTCGGAGACGAAATCCTTGAGATTGCGCATCTTGCAGACTACTTCATCGGAATAGATCGGATAGCCATAGGGTTTGTTGCGCCGGTCTCCCATTCTTGCCGCTTCGTACGACAGAATCCGGCAGATATCGATATCACCGGCAATCCGGCCGATAATACCGGCTATGGCGTCGTCTTCTTTCAGAGGTCTGTTCTTGTAAGTTCTGGTCGAAACGAAGTCGTAGAGGATTTCGTAAAGGTTCAGCATGGCGCCGCACAGGAAACCCATGCTTCCCACCAATCCCCAGGGAATGATTTCACGGAAGACCTGGGCGTCCATTCCCGGTCCGTGAGCGCGGTACCAACTGGGAACCCTTACATCTTCAAACCAGATATCGCCGTTTTTATCGGCGGCCATACCGGCCTTTTCGTAAGGACCTCCCTGGGTTACGCCTTTGGCATCGGCGGGAACAAATATTAAAGCAAAGTCATTGGGATCGTGCGATCCCAACTTTGTCGTGCAGGGAACGATGAAAAGACTGGCCACTCCGCCGGTATTGGTAGGCCAGAGCTTGTGGCCGTTGATCACCCACTCATCACCGTCCAGGCGGGCGGTGGTTCGGATAGTTTTTCCTCCGAGAATATCCATGTTTTCAATATCCGCTCCGCCCTGAGGTTCCGTCATGGCGTTGGCCGCGAAGACCGCCTTTTCGGTATCGCAAAACATGGGAGCGAATTCCCTGGCGAGCCGCCAGTTGACATGAGGATCGACAAGAATTGTTGTGAGCGGCCAATAGGTAACCATAAAAGCCACTGCCATGGCCGTGTCCGCCCGCCCCACTTCTTCCGCCAGCGCGCAGGCGACGGTGAAGGCGTAATCGGAATGTCCGATTCCCCAGCCGCCGAGCTCCTGCGGGAAAAGCGCTTTTTGAATTCCTACTCCTTTATTTCCCATAAGCTTGTCGAAGGCCGGTTCAATCAAATGGTGTTCTTTCCAGTCTTCATCGTATTTGCGCCGGTGTGGCATCACTTCTTTGTCGGCCCAGTTTCTCAGGGCGCTGCGAAAGTGTTTGTCCATCGGTGATATGTATTCTTCCGGTCTTGAGAATTCATCGAAGTTTTTCATCATGGGTCTCCTTTTCAAATTTCTTTGCAGTCAAAGAAAAACCGCGCCGCATCCATCTTTACCGGCGCCTCGGCGCCGACTCCGCAAAGATATGACTGGATGGTTTTGACATCGCGCCAGTGTTTTTCCACATGCCATTCTTTGGAATAGCCGGCGGAGCCCATCAACTCCAATCCTCTGTTGATTGCCCGAATGATTTTCTGCTGTACCTGCGAACCGATGATCTGTGAAAACGTGAAAACACGCTGAGAACCGCTGTGTCCCCAATCCTGAGGCCTGGACATGATGTGCGCCAGATTATAAAGGAGCAATCTTGCCGTGAATACCTCATCGGCGACATCCGCTAAAACGGAAGCGCAGAGAGGATTTTCCTTCATCACGTATCCGCCCTTGATTGTCCTGGTCTCGGACCAGTCGCCGACGATTTCAAAGAAATTCATCCCCGCTCCAACGCTGACACTACCCAGCAACAAATTCAGCCAGGCATAGATTTCCTCTACAACGCCTTCGCGGGTTATCAAATAGGATTTGGGAATTTTCACATTGTTAAAACTTACGTCGGCATTGGAGCTGGCGTTTAGGCCTGTTTCCAGAAGGGTTTTGCCGCGCACGATATTGACATCGTCTCCGGGAACCAGAGCGACGCATGGCTTGCCCTGTTTGTCGGCGCAGACAACGCAAAAGAGATCCGCCACAGCGCCGCTGTTGATCGGCCTCAAAGTCTTTCCGTTGATTGCGAAACCTTCACCATCCGGTTCTACAGTTGCCAGGATTGACCTGCCTGAAAACAGGGGAGTGTCCTGTCCGGCTATTCCCGCGCCCGGCAGGATAAGGGAGGGGGTTTTTAATTCTTCGGCGCAATAAACAGGAGCGAGCGCGTCGCATAAGGTTTTATCCAGATGGGGCGGCATGCTGATTGCAGCAAAGATTGTGTATTTGACAGCAGAGACAACTCCGATAGCGGAGTCCGCGCGGCCGATTTCAGTGAGGATGGAGGCTATTCCGGGGGCGTTGGCGGGACTGTTCCAGCCAAAGCCCCCGTGCTCTTCGGGCAGGGTAAGTCTCTGCAGTCCGATGGTTAGATTAAGTGATTTCCTCTTTTCGGTAAAGAGCTTGTAGTAATTCTCCCTGTACTCCTGACGTTTGGAGATAATCTCCCTGTCTGCCCACTGCCTTACCAAATGAATTACGCGTTTCGATTCCTCATCCACCAACTCCTTCGGGTAAACAAATAACTCGTCCAGGGTTTTATTCATGGCTCCTCCTTCCCCCGTTATTGTTATATTGTGTTTATCGAGCTTTAAACTTAACGTTTATCTTTTTTCGGTTTGGTCTTGTCTTTCGCTTGTCTTGGTTTGGCTATGGTTTTTTTCACCCCTGTATTTTTAATCTTCTTCCCGATGTTTTTTCTTTCGGTGACCAGCGAATCAGCCAGAAATATTTTGTATACTTCCTTAAATTTTTGCACAGCTTTATTGAGATCTTCCGGTGCGTCTACGATGAGAGGCCTTAAAATTTTTTCGAGAAAATCTATTTGTTTGTTATAGTCGTTGGTATTGTCAGTGGCTACTGAATGGAAAGAAAGTCCGAGAAAATAAATAAATATGGCAAAGGCAAACTGCCTCGATATGTTCAGCCGCTCGGACATTCCGGATGTATAGCGCTCAGCGAACTCCGCATACAGAGACTTCCATTGTTCCATTTCCGAATTGCGGTACATATCAAACGCCAGAAGCATGATGTTTTCATAAAGCTCGCCGTTTTGTCTCCAGTAATCCACAATCATATCGAACCGATCGCTGATGCTTTCCACGGAATTTGTCCACTGGATATAGTCTTCCGTGTTTTTTAAACCGATCCAGGAAATCATCTCGGCAAGCATTTTTTCCTTGGAGGGGAAGTAATGATAGAGAGTACCGGTGGATACTCCGATTTCGGCGGCGATTTCCTTCATGTTTATATTGTTGTAACCCTTGCGGGCAAATAAACGCAGAGACTTTCCCAGAATTTTTTGACGGTATTCGTCATGGTTGACAATCTTGGGCACAGGCAATACCTCTTTTAAAATTGATATTTATGTTTGTTGGAGAATATTTACAAAAGCAATGGCAACAAAAGTGTTTGCCAAAATAACCGAAGAAGCTCGCATTGTAATCCGGATTTAAAGAATTCATTAAACAGAACCCCTTCAATCTGCTTTGGGTATAAGTACCCGTAGTTTGATGCGACTCAACTAATGAAAATTGTGCATTTTATCTTTTTTATTTTATATTGAATGGTCGTTATAAAACACACCGGAAATTTTATGTCAAGAAATATTTTAAATCATGACTGCAAAATGCAGTGTGGTAATTGTATTCCTTACGTAAGAATGTATTTTCCGTCAAAGATATTTTATTTATAAATATGGTATTTTGCGGAATCTGGTTATTTTTCGTGTACTACTCAAAGATTATAATCAGTTGGCCTGTCTAAGTTTGCTTTTTGCATAGACCAGATAGCAGGTAAACACCAGTGAGATAAGCGAATAAAGGAAATAAAATTTTGACATTGCCGGGGAAGCTATGCTTGGCAGGTCCCAGAAAAAAAAGTGGAATACCCTGAAGGCAATGATTATGAAAATTGCAAAGAATGCTGCTACTGCCACTTTAATAAATTCCGGAATATCTTGAACCTGGGTCAGCCATATAAAGAATGCGGGAACCAGACCTGTAATGGCTACAATACGATATTCATAAGAGATGGAACCATAACACATTCCCTGGATAAACATAGTCAAGGCGAATGGAAAACTGATATATTTTAGCAGATCACTACGCTGTTCCGGCCCTCGATGAAGGGAGACGGATAACACTATAATCAGAAGGCAAGAAAATATTTGTACCATTTTTGCCAGTGAACGGGGAAGAAAATACATGAAGCTGATTCCTAACGGCATGGCTTGGAATTCATACAGTTGGAGACTTGGCCAGTATTCCTGCACTTGCTTATAGAACATGAGGGCGCTCAGCAACATAACCGCCGGAGGAATTAAGAAAATCCATTTCTTTTTTAATTTGCTGCAACACCATCCCAACAGGCTTATTGTTCCGATAAATGGCGCTGAACTCCACTTTAAAGCAGCGAAAAAACCGGCTGCAAGCGATACGATAAAAGTATTTTTTTCAATGAATATACAAGTGAAGATGAGAAGATAAGCCGAGGAAAGCCAGAGGTCGAACTGTCCTCTCTCAAAATGAGAGAAACCTAAAGGGGTATAGAAGTAAAGAAGTAAAAAAAACGCCAGGAACTTAACCGAATAAGTCTGAAGTTTGTATTTTTTCAATATTATCAATGCCAGGATTAGAAATATTCCAAGAGACAGGAAGTTATGGACTATGAGGGCAACATGATAATCAAGAAATGTCAGAGGAGTATACAGCCAATTCGTTAGCGGTGGATAATTGGGCTTTCGAACGAAAAGAACCTTAAAGTTAACGTTACGGGGATTGTATTGCGAATCATCATTACGAAGGGACATGGCAGAAAGATAGACTTGGCTAAAATCCGTTCCCAGAGGATAATTTATCTGAAAAGTCTCGTAAGGTATTATTCCCATATCTTTCAAGGTATAATCCAGTTGACTATCCCCTGTTGTCAAAAGTTTCTGCTTTGCCAGATAGGAGATTCCCGGTACCTTACAATAGCCGTAAAATGGCTTTTGATAAACGGGCTGATCATAGTTGTAAGTTTGAATCAATTCTGTCTTGAATTTGAGATCAAAAATAAAATGAACAGCTAAAACAATTATTATGATTGATAAAAGGAAACAATTTATAATTTTGTCGTTCAAATGAAAAAATCCTCTTGCTGTATTTTGAACCAATGCTGTGAAGCGATGCAACTAAAGCTTTACAAGAACTTCCTTTTTCATTGAAAAACTTATAAATATATTTCTTTAATGTCAATTAAATATCAACTTCAAGTTTAAAAGAACTAACATTGTTTGTTCCTGATTGAAATATTGCATCTTCTCTGATTTTGATGATTTGAGGATTACCAGCCTTAATCTGTTTCAGGAGTTCCATTAAATCAACGGCAGTATCCTTTGTTTTTAGCTTCTTCTAACAATTTGCAGTTTCCAAGTTCACACGCTTTTTGTACATCGCGGCAACCAAGTTCTTTGTTGCCCTGTTTAAAATAAGCAACTCCCCGATACCTGTAGGCATCTACATAATCCGGTTTCAGGTTTATGGCTTTGTTGTAATCCTCGATGGCATTATGATATTGATTCAGATCATAATAAGAATATCCTCTCGAATTATAAAAATCAGCCCGTTCAGGTTGTATTTGTATTGCTTTATTGTAGTTTTCGATGGCCATATGAAAATGACGTAATTTATTATAAGTTATTCCCTTATTTAAATAAGTGTTGACATTATTCGGTTGCAGACGGTTTGCAATATTTAAATTCTCCAATGCCTGTTCATAGCGGCCCGTATTGTAGTAAGCAAACCCTCTGCCAATATAGGCAGAAGCATAATCAGGTTTTATACGGATAGCCCTGTTACAATGTTCAATCGCTTTTTCATTTTCCCCCGCGTAAGAAAGGGCTATGCCGAAACTATTATGTGCCAGATAATTATCCTTTGTTACCTGCAATGCGTGACTGAATATTTTAATATTATTTTTCCAGTAACCGCATTGTTGCCACGTTAAAACCGCCATGATCGCCATAAAGATTATCCCTGACAGAAATAAATATTTTTCCCCTGCTTTTGCACTTTTAATCAGAGACGGCAGTCCCCATGCCAGCATAACGGCAATACCAATAGAAGAAATGTAATGGTAGCGGTCGGCCATGGAGTGGTTCCCAACCTGAATTATTCCGATAACCGGCAAAATAATTATCGCGTACCAAAACCATCCGACAAAGAGATACGGCAGGCGTTTCACCATTGCAATTACAACAGAGGTGATAGCAATAATCAGCAATGATGCTCCTATGACTTGCCATGCCGGAATTTGAGCAGGGAAAGGATAGAAAACAGCCAGATTGTGAGGCCAGAATGTTTTTTCCAGATAAGTCATAAAAGCAACTGGAGCATTGGCGAGCCGGGAACTCAAGGGAAAACCTTTTACAGAAGGCTGAGCAAAAAGTGTAATAACAGAAAAAACGGCGGACAAAATAAATAGAGGCACCTTTTCTTTCAACTGCCATATTATCAAGTTGTCTTTTTTCGACTCAAAACGTTTCAGCGGCCAGTAGTCGAGAAGTATCATAATCACAGGCAGTGTTATAACCATGGGTTTGCTCAGAAGAGCGCAAATAAAGGAAAAAAGAACGAGTAGATACCTTCTTATGACAGGCTTCTCCGTATAATAGACATACAGACAGAGAGTAAGCATCCAGAAAAATGCGCTCAATACATCTTTGCGTTCAGCAATCCAGGCAATTGATTCCACATGAAGAGGATGAAGAGCGAAAAAAGCCGCGACAATGGCACTGCGCCAGATAGCTCCGGTCATGCGGTTAAAAAACCAGAAGAGCAGTAAAGTGCTCAGAATATGCAGAATGAGATTGGTCATGTGATAACCGCCGGCATTTAAACCAAAAAGTTGATAATCCAACATCAGGGACAGCCATGTTAAAGGGTGCCAAAATTCGGCGTAGGTTGTACTGAACGCCCAGCGAATTCTTTCCAAAGTGATTCCCGACTGTATATGAGTGTTGTCTTTAACATAAACGGCATCATCCAGACTAATGAAGTCATATTGACTTACCTGCCAGAAAACAGCAAGTGTAACCATTGCCAGGACGACATAAACTATCAGAATCAGTTCCCTGGAACTAATATTTATCTTATTTAGCATGATAACCTTTCCTCAATACTTAATACCATATTTAAGGTTAGAGTTCCGCTGTTTATTCTTGCGGATTGTAATCTGATATTTTATTCAAAATTGCTAAAACCCTTACGGCTGAAGAATTCGAAACCGTCTAATAAATATTTCTCATTAGTTCATTGGCAATGTTGGGACTATTGAGCCGCATAATACTCTCTTCCGCCCGGCCAAAGCTCAAAAGGTTAATACTTCCATACCAAACGATTCTCTGGTCAATAACAGCATATTTCTGATGGATATTGGATTTGCAAACCAGATTTACGCCAGCTGTTTTCAGTACGCTCAATATATCTTCCAGTGCTGGTTTGTCTTTATAATCTGTTGCCGGCCTTGTCATAATCGTAACCTTGGCCTTATGATCTAATGCGATACTCATCAATTCCAGCATTTGCAGCGCTCGTCTTTTCGTGACAAATGGGCTTACAATCAAGATTTCCCGCGTGGCATTAAGCAAGTCATTTTTATAAACCGGAAGAAAATTATTGTTATCAAATATGATGTCAACCGATTCATCAGTTAAGATTCCCGTCTTTGTCTTGTAACCAATTGACGCATATCCGGCGAGTCGTTTGTTGTACATCTTCTCCAACACTCTGACATGAATATCGGCATAATCATAAATCTGAGCATCTCTCTTGTTTTCAAACAATCTGTGCAACCTGCCCGCGTACTGTTGCAGGGTCCCTTTCCACGATATGGGCATTGCCAGAAAAAGTGTATCCAACCTGGCTTCGTCAAATCCCTCGCCAATATATTTTCCCGTGGCAATGAGTGTTAACTGCTTGTCTGCCGGCGTTTCGGATATTCTTGTCCATACATTTCTTGTTGCTTTTGTTCCCATTCCACCAGTGAGAGCGATTACGTCAGGTATGTTTTCACCTAACTTTTTGGCCATCTCTGCGACATGGGCAGTTCTTTCAGTGAGGACAAGGGAATTTCTGCCATTTTGAAAAGCATTAATTACATCATCTATAATCAACTGATTGCGAAATTCATCCACAACAATTTCTGAATATAACTCTTGAATGGAGATTTCCTTTCTTTCCGCTTCAAACGGCATTCGGAAACTGGTAAATCTCGGGATAACATAATGTTCAAAGGGCCTTTTTTCTGCTTGCTTCTTTGCATCCACCTTGTATCTGATTGGCCCGCAATGCATGAAAATAATCGGATGATGTCCGTCCTGCCTTGCCGGCGTGGCACTTAATCCATAAACATATTTCGCATGGACGTTCTTAAGTATCTGTTCAAAGCTGAATGCCGGAACATGGTGGCATTCATCAACAATAACCATGCCATAATTTTTAATCCATTCCTTCACTTCGCCGCCACTGCGCAGAGACTGCATAATTGCAATATCAATGATGCCACCGGGATTATTTTTACCCGCGCCTATTTGCCCAATCAAACCCGATTGCTTTTTTCGTCCTCGCTTTTTCTCCAAAACTGGCAATTCTTCATCAATTTTCAGAAATTCTGTCAATTTCGCCATCCATTGCGAAAGCAGTTGCTGTCTATGTACTAATATAAGAGTGTTTATTTTTCGTTCAGCAATCAGTTTTGCGGCAATGACTGTTTTCCCAAAGGCAGTGGTTGCCGACAGCACACCATTTTCATACTTGAGCATCTCTTCTGCGGCCAGTTGCTGTTCTTCTCGCAGCGTTCCGATAAACTCCACTTTGATATGCCTGCCCGGATTTGTATTGTCAGTCCGTATTGCTTCAACTCCCGCCTCGGTAAGCACTTTTAGGACATCACTTTCACAGCCTCTTGGCAGACAGAGGTAATCCGGAGTTTCATCTGCGCATGAAATAATTCTGGGTTTGTTATATGCCGGCATACGCATCGCTTGCGCCTTGTAAAACTCCGGATTTTTAAACGCGGCCAGCCGATTCAGAATGTTTAATGCTTTCTGCGAAATACCTAATTTTTCAATATAGATCATGTTTGCTTTTACGAGCTGAACTTCATTGGGGAAATCAGCTTTTGACCATTTAATTTGATCTTTTCCCCACGGTTTGATGCGTTCTTCATCGGCTTCTTTTAGAGCGCCCATCTCGTTCCCACAGCATAATTTTGGTATCAGCGCAGCCACTTCATCTTCTGATAATTTTCTAATGTTAGTCAGAAACATCCACTGGTCGTCATAAGGATTAAATTTTTCGTCAATAAAAATGCTGTTACCGCTGTCCCGGACTTTTTTCTGTAAAGGAAGAGCAATCAAGTTGCCAAAACCACCTTTGGGCACAGTATCCTGACTGGGAAAGAATCGATCGTAAGATTTAAATGTTATTTCATGTCTTCTGCCCATGGAACAGGTAAGCAAAGAAGAACCCAACTTTCTGGCTAAATTTGCCGGAATAAGGTTTTCAAAGAAAAACCAGGCATGAGCTCCGTTACCGGAGCGAGAACGCTCGATTGCAACAGGAATATCGAATGTAAAACAAACCTCTCTTAATGTAGAAATATCTTTTTGCCAGCCGTCATCATCAAAATCAATTGCCAGAAAGTGGCACGTATCATCCTGGCACATAGGATATATTCCAGCAACGATATCGCCTCTCAAATGTGCCTCAATGACTTTTTCATCCAAAATATCATAAGACTTATGCGGACAGTCGAAACATTTAATTTCAGGCTTTCGACATAGACCGGATTTCCATTCGTTCAGACAAACAGGCGCATAGCCAGAGCGCCCATCCTTGCTCTGCCATCTTTTGGCATAGACATCATTACGTCCTTTAAATAGTGACATAAACAAGCTGATCTTATGTGCTGGGTTGGCAAAGTCCTTTAATGTTGACGGTTGAATTTTACATGGAGATTCTTTAGCAACTAATTCTAGAGTGAAATTGTTCGCATTGCCCTGGTCTTGGTCAAATCCCTTTTTGACATTTAGTCCCATCTTCGCCTTCAGCGCTTCATTCTCTTCTTTCAGAGTTTTATTCTCGGCAAGTAATTTCTGATATTTTTCAAACAAGTCTTTAAAATCCATAATTATGTCTCTTTTTGTCTTCCAATAAAGTAATTATATTGTTTTTCACCTATTCCATTCCCTATTGATGTGCAATAGAAATCATATTACTCCTGTAAAATATGGATTTAAATTTAGACAATTTATTATATATAATTCAGTTGACATATTGACTGAATTATATATAATACGGTCAATATAATGACGGAGATATGAATATGTATATTCCCCAGATACAATTAAAAAATCTGAAACAGTCGATCATGCCGGGTAAAGTAATTGTGATTTATGGCGCGAGGCGGACAGGCAAGACGACTTTACTTAAGGAATTTTTGAAAAAGGAAAGCGAACCATACACTCTGGTCAGCGGCGAAGATATCACTATCCAATCATATTTATCCAGCCAATCAATAGAAAAGCTCAAGGCGTTTGTCGGCACAACCCGCCTGCTTGTAATTGATGAAGCGCAAAAAATTCCTCAAATCGGCATTAACCTCAAGCTTATTGTTGACCATATGCCTGATGTTCGCGTTATCGTTACGGGCTCCTCGTCATTTGATCTGGCGCGCAGCACAGGCGAGCCTCTCACGGGACGCAAGATCACACTTAAGCTATTCCCTCTTGCCCAATTGGAAATAGGGCAAATAGAAAAGATTCATCAAACCCGGGCCAATCTGGAAAACCGCCTTATTTATGGTTCATATCCAGAAATAATTTTAATGCCCGATAATAAAGGCCGCGAGCAATATCTCAAAGAAATTGTGTCATCTTATTTATATAAGGATATTCTGGAAATGGACGGAGTCCGGCATTCAGTCAAAATCAGCCGACTGCTGCAGCTTATTGCTTTTCAAATCGGCAAGGAAGTTTCTTTAAGCGAATTGGGAACATCCCTCGGCATGAGTAAAAACACGGTGGAACGCTATTTGGATTTGCTGGAAAAAGCATTTGTTGTCCAGAGATTAACCGGCTTTAGCCGCAACCTGCGTAATGAAATTACAAAAAACTGCCGTTACTATTTTCTCGATAACGGCATCCGCAACGCCCTGATTAACAACTTTAACTTACTGGAACAACGTAATGACGCGGGAGAATTGTGGGAAAATTATATAATAATTGAGCGGCTGAAACGTCAGGAATATTTCAGCGGCGGGGCTAATAATTATTTTTGGCGGACTTATACAAAACAGGAACTGGATTTTGTGGAAGAACGCGAAGGCCGTTTATTCGGCTATGAAATAAAATGGGGAAAGGCAAAACCGCGCAAGCCGAAAGAATGGCTGGCGGCTTATCCTGAAGCCTCTTTTGAACTGATTAACAGAGAAAATTATCTTAAGTTTATAAGCTGATGGCCAGGATGTTAGCTATAGGTTAGCCAAAACGATTTGAAGGAAGCTGTCAAATTGAATAAATGCTTGATTTAATTGGTGCCCCTGGCGTGAGTCGAACACGCGGCACACGGATTAGGAATCCGTTGCTCTATCCTACTGAGCTACAGGGGCAGCCATTTTGTAGAAGTTGTCGCGATTTAACATTCTTTCTTAAGGCTGTCAATCATAAGAAAAAATGCCGGAATATCAGGCATTTTTATCATCATAACATTTTAACTTTGTTCGGGTTCGAATTGATTTTTTGCCGACCAGAAAGACGGCAGATGGCGCAGTAAATACATAAGGCTTTTGCGATGCTCCCATATGCGTTTACGGAATTTGTCGCGCCATCCCTTATCGGAATAAAAACGCTTTACATGCTCGTTATAGAGATGATCAAGACGTTCCTTGGAAGCAAATCCTTCAGGCACAAAAACAAAATTCAGGCAGTTCATCAACCGCCAGTCTTCATTAAAAACCCCTTCGTCTTTTATTGTGCTCCACAGGGGCGCGCCGGGGAAAGGCGTGAATTTGGCCATGTTCATATCATCAAGTCCCAGCGTAATTATAAAATCGGACGTGCGTTTTATTGATTCTTCCGTCTCGCCGGGCAGACCCATCATAAAAAGCCCTTTGGCGCGAAGATTCGCTTCCTGAATCCGTCGCACCGTATCGCGCACTTCATCGAGCGATACCCCCGATTTATGTCTTCTGAGCATTTCCGGATCGGCAGATTCAATGCCCAGCGAGACCATAAGGCATCCGGCATTTTTAAGCATCTTCAGCAGATCATCATCCGTGTAACCAACCCGCACGGCGCAGTTGAAATTAATTCCCAGAGGATAGCGGTTGAGTTTTTCGCAAAGTTCGACGATTCGCTGGCGATTGGCGGTGAATAAATCGTCGTAAATATTGATGTGCCGAACGCCGAATTTTTCGCGCAAATATTTCATGTGCTCGTAAATATAAGCTGCGGAATTATAGCGGAAACCTTTTTTGAAAACAGAACGGTCGCAATAAGAGCATTGAAACATACAGCCGCGCGATGTAATCATCGTCGCGCCGGGAGTATTGATATAGCTGAATAACGGCAGGTGGTAATCGCCGGGAAATCCTTTAAGTTTTTCATAAGCGGGAAAAGGCAGAGAATCTAAATCGGATATTTTCGGACGCTGATCATTTGTAATAACTTCCGCCTGATTGCGCCGGATCAATCCTTTGATTTCAGCGGGATCAAGGCCTTCAGCAAGTTCGGACATGGTTTCCTCGCCCTCTCCGGGGATAAGAAAATCAAAAGCCGGGTAATTCCGAAGAAGCCCTCCTTCCAGAGCGGAAACATGCACACCTCCGCATACGGTTATAACGTCAGCCGATTGTTCTTTGATTATTTGCGCAAGATCGGCGGCATCTGGAAACGATGATGTTGTCGCCGAAAAACCGACAATCTGCGGCTGGAGGGATAAAATTGCCTGAGACTGTTTTTTCAGGTCGAGCGATGCGTCCGGTCCGAGGCAGTCATAAACGTAAACATCGTGGCCGTTTTTAATAAGATAAGCCGCAATGGAAAGTAGTCCCTGCGGCACCATCCGGTTGGCAATATCGGTTATATCGCGCTTTCCCGGAAACCAGTTGAAACCCCGCGGATGGACAAGGACAATTCGTTTTTTTTGCTGAAAGGAAGCCATATTTTAAACCACTATTCCCGCATGTGCGGGGCTACAGGTTCTATTATTCATAATGTAACTATACATGAAATTATTATTCGGCCGTTAATCTTTCTTTTTATTAATTTTATTGCCGATGAACGGTTCGAAGTGATTCCACTCAAAGGGATGCTCGCGTGCAAACTCTGCCAGATCTTCCGCGTAAGCCTGCGCTGATTCCTGCACTGCTTTTTTTCGATCAGCGCGTGAAGCTGCAGCAACCTTCCGCCCTTTAGAAACCTTGACATGATATATTCCCAAAGCTTCCTGATAAACAAAAAAAGTCATTAAAGGCGCTCCCGTCATCATGGCAAACAAATGAGGCGTATCCGGCAGGCGCGCTTCATGTCCCAGAAAATCAACGGTGACATAACTCTGCGTCCCCCAAAGACGGTCGCCCGACATGGACACTATTCCTCCCTCGCGCAGGAAATTTATTCCCTCGATTAGAGCGAACGGTGATTTTTCATCTTCCGATGTCACCACAACCTTTATGCCGCTTTTCGTAAGAATCTGTTTTTGAACATGCTCCATCTGCTCTTTGTTCTTCGCTCCCAGATAAAGCATGATAGGCAGTCCTTTGCTGTGGAGTGTTTGTGCGGCAAGTTCCCAATTGCCGATATGCGACATCAGTAAGACAGCACCCGTTTTTTTCTGCACAGCTTCTTCCAGGTATTCCCACCCTTCTTTTATATATTTTATATCTTCCGCGTCGAAGCGGATGAACCGGTGAATATAAACATCGGTAAATTTATGATACTGCTTCCACGCGCACTGGAAGTGATAGAAAAAGTTTTTTTCGGGAAAAAGCGCTCCGTAAAATTTCATGCTGTCCGCCACACGCGTTGGAAAGAGAAAAAAATAACCGGTGGCGACGAACCAGGCAAAGACGCTGAAAAACCATAACCCCAGACCTCGCGTCAGATAAAGCAGTATTTTGTAAGGCAGCTTTTTCATTTTATTCGTCATTCCACGTCAGCCTTTGAAGAACAGCATATGATTATACTTTTTTCCCTGCAAACCATTTTTCTTCTGTATCGGCAATTAAGGAAGCATGAACTTTGACATCAAATCCGGCAGCGGCCATGAAAGCTGCAATCTCATTTTCCGGCCGGAATCTCTTTCCCATGCCGGCCATTTTTAAGTGAATCGTTTCAATCCAGCGTTTCCAAGGGACTTTTCTTTCCGACGGAACGGTTGCGCGGATCAAAAGCGTGCCTCCGGTTTCCAGCTTTTCGTAAATCCGCTGAAAAACAATTTGCACCTCCTTGTCGGAAATCAGATGCAGCATATCCAGCATGAGCACATAATCAACATATCCTTCAACTTCCGGCAGCTCGGGAGCGCCTCCGGCTGCCACGCGTCCCCGATTGCCGATGGCGTAAGAAGCAATTAGAACACGTTCTTCATCCGGCTCCAGTCCGTAAACCTTCGCTTCGGGATAAATCTCCAGAAGCCAGGTGGCCGGAATTCCGTAACCGCAGCCGATGTCCATAATCCTTTTTGGATTTTGCACATACTTGTCCAGTTCTTTAAACATTGGATCTATAATCATTTTCATGCGGGCAAAAACCCGCGGATAGGCGGGCAGATGACGGTAACGCAAAACCGTCCGTCGCAAATGATCTTTAGAGCCAACAGTTATTTTATCTGTGGGATATTGAACAGGAGCAAATATCTTTTTCATCAGAACCGGCAGGATAAAGAACACGCCTATCAAACAATAACTGATTCCTAAAAAGGAGACTATTCCGATACTGCGCAAAAGCGCATGGCTCGCAAGCGCCAGTATGCCGAAACCGATTAACGTGGTAAATGCAGCCAGAAAAATAGCCAGTTTGATGGTATCCATTGCCGGATGTTTTTCATCGAAGTTGCGCTGGTAATGGCAGATATAGTAAAACGCATAATCATCCCCCATGCCCATAATGACAACCCAAAGCATAATGCTGGGTATGTCCAGCGGATGGCCGATAATTTTCAGCGTGCCCAGGGTGGCGCAAAGCGCGAAGACGATCGGCGCCAGAGCCGCGAGCGACAATTGCCAGTCCAGGAAATATAAAAAGATAACCAGCACGAGACCGAGGCTGATTATAACAGCAATTTCCAGAAAAAGATTTTTCAGAAATTCACCAAGTCTTTTGTTGAATAAATCCGCGTCAAATATTTGGGCCATGCCGCTTTGGGAAATCCGTTCAAAGAAATTTTCCGATTTATAATTTTTCCCGGCGGCAAGCAGGCTCAATTGCGCGTATCCCGCCTTGGTTTTGGTTATGCCCAGCATATCGAAATATTTTTCCGGTATTTCAAAATCGCCTTGATTTTCCTGATGAATGATTTTCCAGAATGGTCCAAAAGCATTGGCGGCGAAGCCGTTTTCCTTGGCCGCCGCGTCCAGATCGCGCTTTAAAGCCGTCACTCGGTCTTTATTCCAGAAAGCGCTCCAGGCCGCAAAATTGCTCCGTGCCGATTCCGCGGTAGGAAATAAAACGGAAGGAAGAAACACCGGTGATAGTTTTTCCTGCCGCACATCGTCTGACAGCAAGGTCATCAATTGATCATTTTTTTTCTGCAAATCATCAATGCTTTTTGCTTCCAGTAAAACATAGCACCTGCCGGAAAGATCGCCCCATGTATCCTGTATTTTCCTGCCCGCGTTTATAGTGTCTTTGCTCATGGAGTTCATGGCGTTTAAATCCACATTAAATACGGGTTTGGCAAAAAAAAGCATGATCAGACCGAAGACAGCCGCGGCAATCAATTTCCAATTCGCGGGAGCGGCAATTTTTTTAATCACATTTACAAGCAGAGGATTGCTTTGCTTTGCTGAAGGCGGCATAGACGGGAATATTTTCGGAAAAACAAAGTGAACGAAAAGCAGAGCGAACGTCACGCCCAGGGCGGAAAAGACACCGATTTGGGCCAGAATTTTGAAATCACTGATTAAAAGCAGCAGGAATGCGCCGACAGTAGTCAATGCGGCCAGCAGTTCCGCTGACCAGACCTCACGTCCTACTTGCTTGCCGTAAGTGGTATAGGGTTGATCAAGAAAAAGCAGATATGCGATTCCCAGATCAACAGTGAAGGCCATAATGGCGCCGCCGAAACCGATAGCCAGCATGGACATGGATTTAAACAAAAAAGAGCAAACAAACAGGGCGGCAATCGCTCCCACCGATGAAGGAAGAAGCGCCAGAAGGCCGATGAGCGGACGGGGAAAAGCGAATATGAGCAGAAGAATTATGCCTAATGTCGTTAAAGTGATAGCCATCTGCATGTCATGTTTGGCAATGGTTTCGTTATCAATCGCCGCGCGATAAGCGCCCGCGGAGTTCAGGATATACTGATCCTTTAAGTCCGTATTGGCCGCCAGTTCTTTCCGGCAATCATCGACAAGTGTTTCAATTTTCGCGGCAGTTGCCGTATCAGTTCCCGAGCCGGCAATTCTGGCAATAATGAGCGCGTGTCTGCCGTCTTCGGAAATCAGTTGCCCCTGATAAAATTGCGCCTTATTGGCAGGAAGCAGCGCGGACATTTGCTTCAGAATAATGCCGGAGAAACCAAGCGGGTCTTTCGCCATCATTTCGCTTCGCCCGATACCTTCGAGTTGTTCCAGGCTCTGCCGGTTTTGCGCCATTGCCTCTTTGATTTTGTCGGCTGTTAGAAGCGGTTTGATTTTTTGCTCAAGATCAGACGCGCTCAAAAGTGAAGGAAGATTATTGTTTACGTGAGCAATAAGTTCGGGGAAGTTTTTGGCGTCATCACCGATTCCTACTTTAGTAAAAAGACCGCTTTTACTGAGTTTGCCGGAAACGATAACCGCCGCTTTGACCAGTTTGTCGCGATCGTTGGATGTCTGCTCAAGATCGATCACTACCTTGTCCTGAGTGGGCAGATGTTTTATAACCTGTCGCGCGTCGGTCAGTACCGGATCATTTTGCGGAATCGATTCCAGAATATCAGTTTCTATTTTAAGGTTTTTTGATTCCCAGAAAAAAAGCGCCGCCACAACCAGGGAAACTATAAAGACAATGGACCATTTGATTTGATATTTATGTATAGACATATTGGCCTGCAAAACCTAAACATGCCGTTTGCTTTCTTCGGCTAACTTTGTTGTCTGCGTCGTCGGCTTCCTCAACGTATTAATATATACGCCTGCGGAGCCTCCTCCTTGCCGAAGCTGATCCTTTGAAATCAAAACGGCATTAAACTATTTAGATTAGAATGTCATATTTCGAAAAAGCTGGCAAGATAAAAAGTCCTGCTTTGTCTTTACCCGTTGTGACAGGGTAATGCAGTATCCAGACATTATTACGGCGACAGCCGGTAATGACATATTTATTTTAATTGAAATATCCGGCGGAAGATCAAACGGGTGAAGGTTGAAGAATTGCGCAGAAAATCCACGAACGGTCGAAAATGAGAAATTCTTTCCCCCTGGGGATTGTAGTTGACGCGCACGGGAGCTTCAATTACCGGAATGCCGTCTTGGGTGGCGTGAACTAATATTTCCACTTCAAACTGGAAGCGCCGCGCTTTTGTCTTTAAATTCAACGCTTCTGGGAGAGGATAAATACGAAATCCGCTCTGCGAATCTGATATGGCGGGTCCCCCGGATGTCCGCACCCAGAAGTTGGAAAACTTCCTGCCGAATCTGCTTGTCCATGGAACATGTTCGCCGGGCGCGTATTCTCTGGCTCCCACGACAATAGACCGCGTTTTTTTGGGAATGGCCCTGACTAGTATTTTCGCGTCCCGGGGGTAGTGTTGCCCGTCGGCATCTATCGTGATTGCCCAATCGGCCTGGTCAGCGGCGGCGGAAAAGCCGGTCATGATGGCCGCGCCCTTGCCCTGATTCTCGGCATGCCGCAGAATCTTAATGCCCGCTATTTCTTTAATCTGATCGTAAGTGTTGTCGGTTGATCCGTCGTCAACGACAAAAACGGGAAAGCCCAGCGCCTGCGCGTCACTGACAACCTTTGCTACAGTTCCGGCATGATTGTAAACGGGAATGACAAAAGCAAAACGATTTTTATTTTTTGTACTCATATTATATATAGTTGATATTCTTCTAATATAACAACAGTCTTATTCGACGTGTATTCTTTCCTTACTTGAGTTCCTGTTCCAGTTTCATCAATTCTTCCAAGTTATTTTTAAATCCATCGCGTAGTGGCACGCATTGTTGTGAAAAGCCACTGAGGAATGTATTGCTATCAACTTGAAGAGGTACGTTAATCAGCGTATTGAGTGCTTGAACTCTACTTTGAAGTCGCATTGCTTCTACTTGTGCACGCAAATTTTCTGCGGATTCCTCTTGTGCTTGTCTACTCTGTTTCATTTCAGCTATAGTAGCTTTCAAGTCCTCCCGCTGTATTTCTATGGCATTATGCTGTAGAAGAATGGCCCATAGAACTCCACAGAAAGCCCATCCCGAAAAAAGTGCACCGATGGCACCAAATAACTGACCAACATCTGATGAATTTGATGGCTTGCCGAAGTATGCAGATATGAGCCAGTAAGACAAAATCCAGAACACCGTAATTGCAATGAAAACTCCAACCATGAGAGATGTAAGGCGTCTTGTCTCTAGCATTTTCTTTTCCTCTCTTAAAATAATAATTATAGAGTTTATATAAATCGGAACCCGCAATGACATTTTTTACTGTTGCGAGGCAGTTTCGAATGATCGTTAATGCCGAGTCGCATTCAAAAGATAACGCGGCGGCAAGGAGGAGGCGCCGCAGTCGTATTACTAATACGTTGAGGACGCCGCCGACGATGCCAACAAAGTTAGCTGAAGAATGCGACTCGGTATTACGGAGTCGTTGCATCAGGCATAAAAGCAACCGCCCAAGTCCCCGGCCCCATATGCGCTCCGGAAGTCAGCGATAGAGGCTGTACGATAATTTTTGCCTCCGGATAGAGTTCGGCAACAAACTTTTTAACAGTTTTTTCCACCCATATTTTGTTGTCGGAATATTCCAGCATGATGAAAGCTTTGGAATCATCTATTATCGATGCGTCAAGTTTCGCTAAAGCAAACTTCACCTGATCTTCCTGATTCCTGGCTGTTCCGACTTTTTTCACTCCTTCGGGCAGGGGGGATACTACCGGTTTTACGCTCAGCATTTCGCCGAAGAAGGCGCTTGTTTTGGAAACACGGCCGCCTTCAGCTAGATATTGAAGTTTATCGATAAAAATATATTCTTCGCTTGTTTTGATGGCTTTCCGGGCAAACGCGACAATGTTTTTCGTATCGTTTGTCCTGGCAAAATAATGGACGGTTGCCAGTGCGATTACGCCCAACCGGCCTGATGCCGCTCCGGTGTCCATGATCATAAAATTTTCCTGCTTGTTATGGTCTTTCATCCACTTTAGAGCGGCATAATAATTTCCGGTGTAAACGGAGCCTACGCAAAGATATAAAACTTTTTCAAAACGCTCCAGAGCGCTTTCGTAAAACTGACTCCTTTCGTAAACGGAAGCCTGGGAAGTGGATACCTTGATTTCCTTTTTCATCGCGCGATAAAGTTCTTCGGGTTGAAAAAAAGTTTCGGGCAGACACTGTTCGCCGATAGTCAGATAACTGTTCATAAGTGTGAAGCCGTATTTTTTCGCGTCCTGTTTGGTTACAGAGCCGGCGGCATCCGTTATGATATGCAGATTTGTTTCGGCATTTGATTGTATGAAATCTTCTATCTGACAAGCGAGATTATCATCTTCCCAGTTGACCACATTGCCCAGTCCGCTTATTTGATTCTTGATTTTTTCCCTGTCATCAGTATGCAGATGTATTTTGTAAAAATCACCTTCGGGAATAATGATAACCTCTTCCTGCGTGCAGGTGATCATTTTTATTTCTTCAGGCGTATAACGGGGAGCTTTGACGACAAAATCAATACAATAACCCGCATCAGTATTTTCATGAAACAATTGTGATATCCGCAGACGGTTCTCAAATGTTATATTAAGCGGACGGCAATCGTCGGGAATTCCCGCCAGCGTGTAAAAGAATCCTTCGAAAAAAATATAGATGCCCAAAGCGCCGGCGTCGACGACTCCCGCTTCCTGCAGCCGGGGCAATTGATCGTAACTTTCATGAACCGCCTTTTCCAGAGAGCCGATGATATTTTCCACGGTTTGTTTGTCAGGAGTTATTTCCTGAGGTAAAGCATCAGCAAGGGCGTCAAAAACGCTCAGCATTGTGCCTGTGCGCGGATTACATACCGCCTGCCAGGCTTTTTTTGCTCCTTCTCTGGCGAGGTCCGGGAGTTGAGAAATGTTTTCCGCGGCGCAAAAAGAGGAAAAAAACTGTGAGGCAATATTGCCGGAATTGCCGCGCGCCGACAACAGCAGCTGATGAATAATTTTCCCCCCGGGCTGGCCGATGGAGCGCAGCGGGGTCAAACTTAAAGAAAGGTTTCTTCCCGTGTCGCCGTCGGCAACGGGGAACACATTGATGGAATCGAGCAGTTCCGCGCGGGCCACAAGCCTTTCCAAACCGGCAATAAAAGATTTTTTTAAAGATTCATCCATTTTTAAAAACCAAAAGCGTTACGAATTTCTTCCGGGATGCTGAATATGGTTTCCATCTCCGGAACTTTTACCGTTACCTGTTCCGTACGGCCGCGCGCGCAAACCCTGCCGTCCTGCGCTTTTCTGATTTCGAAATCAACGACCAGTTTTATATAAGCGTCCACAAGAGTCGCTTTGCAGATAATTTCATCGCGATGACGTAAAGGAAGTATATGCTTTGTAGAAGTTTTAATAATGGGAAAGATTAACTGACTTTTTTCGAAAAAAGAATAAAGATCAATGCCGTTATTTTCGAAAAGCGCCGCGCGCGCGATTTCAAAATAGTTCAGATAGTTGGCGTGCCAGACTATCTGCATCGGATCGAGATCGAAAAACGGCACTCTTATTTTTACTTCAAAGCTTTTTTGATTTTCTTTCATCGTTTAATACCAAAAAAATCGGAATATCTTATTGCCGTGCAAATATTTTCAATATCTCTGTCCATCGGCCTGTCTTCCACTACCGGCGCGCTGACCGATCTGATTTTTTTTATGATATCGGCGAGATGCGGCCTTACGTCGATATTATTTCTTATATCGCATGCCTGAGCCGCCGCCAGCAGATGAATCGCTATAACGCGTTCCGTCAGTGTGCAGATCCTTTCGGCGTCACGCGCCGCGATTGTTCCCATGCTGACCTTGTCCTGATTATGTGATTCGGTGGAGCGCGAAAACGAAGCCGCCGGCATGGTGTTTTTCAGAGCTTCCGCCGTCAACGCGGACGATGAAATGGACATGGCCTTAAAGCCGTGATGCAATCCCTTTTTCCTGTCGGAGTTTCTTACCAGATCGCCGGGAAGGCCTCTGTTTAAATTCGGGCTCACCAGAAGCATTATCTGGCGGTCGCACATATCAGCGACCGAAGCCAGCGCCGCTTTTAATCCGTCCATGGCGAAAGCAATATGACCGCCGTAAAAGTTGCCGCCCATAAGCACCTCGCCTGTAGCGGGATCGAAAATCGGATTGTCGTTGGAGCTGTTGGCTTCGATCTCCACCCATTTTTTTATCCATTCCAGACTGTCATATAAGACACCCGCAACCTGCGGAGCGCAGCGCAGCGAATAAGGGTCCTGCAGTGTGTCCAGTGAGTCATCTTCCAATTCACGCCTGGATATTCTGGTTTTTAAAAGATTAATAATCTGGGCGGCGACAAATGCCTGGCCGGGGAATGGTTTTGCCTCCGCGATTACCGGATGATAATGTTGAGAGTTTCCCTTGAGCGCGTGAATGGAAAGCGCCGTGGCGTAAATCGCGGCGGATAAAATTCTCCAGGCCGATTCGACTGCCATAACAGCTATTCCCGTCATGGTGGTTGTGCCATTTAGAATTGCCAGAGGTTCTTTGGGAAGATAATGGTAAGGCTTGATTCCCGCTTTTTTCAACGCCTTTGCCGCCGTCATTATTTCGTCCTTATAAATAACGTCACGTTCGCCCATCAAACAGGCCCCGATATAGGACATCGGCGTCAGATCACCGGACGCGCCGACGGAACCTTCGCAGGGAACTACCGGTGTTATGCCGTGATTTAAAAACTCGGCCAATTGCTGAAGCAGGGCAATCGATACGCCGGAATAACCGCGCGCCAGACAAATGATGCGGCACAACATGGCCGCTCTGGTTTCTTCAATACCTATGGGCTCTCCCGTGCCGCATCCGTGAAAACGTAGAATGTTGACACCGTTTTTCAAAGCGATATCGAGAGGCATGCGTTTACCGCATGATTTGCCGTAACCGGTCGTAACTCCATAAACCGGTATTCCCCCGCGCAGGGACTCCATGAGCATCTTTTGCGTTTTATTCATCATCTTTATGAAGCCGGCGGACTTGCTTATCCGCACGGGAACACCGTATCTTGCCACGGCGATAATATCATTAAAGCTTATATTTCTGCCGTCAATGACAACGGCGTTGTGGTTGATATTTTTTTTCATCAGCTAAAATCCTTTTTGCTGCATTACCGGCTGACGGACGCGCGGTTTGTACGTGCCATCGGCTCTCTCTTTATCCATTACTTTTTTCAACATCTTGAACATTTTATAATTTTGCGGTTCTTCCTCGTAAAATTTATCCCAGGCGTAATAATAAAGCGACTGCAATTCCTCCGGCTTCAGTAATTTAGGCTGAAAAACGACTTTTCCGCAAGTGTAATCGTTCCAGTCATAAGAGAAAATTCTTTTCTCCTTGTGCAGGTCTTCAAAAGTGCGGGTGTGCGGAAAAGGAGTGAGCACCGTAAATTCCGCCATATCCAGTTCAACTTCCAGCAGAAAATCGACCAGCTTTTTGATGTAATCTTCCGTGTGATAATCAAGCCCGAGAAGAATGCTTCCTTCCACGGCAATGCCGTATTCGTGATAGCGTTTGATACGGTTGCGGATAAAATCCGAAGAATCGAAAATCGCCTGATAAACAAACCATGCGCCGGCCTGAGCGGCCAGATCCAGGACTTTGTCGTCATCTTCAATAGGATGGCAGCACCACTTCTTTTTAAGCGGAATCATTTCGCGAAACAAATCCATTTCCCACTGTTTATCCTGTGCCAGCGAATTATCCACAATAAAAAGCCTGTTGTTATCAATGGTGGCCATTTCTTCGACAACTTTTCCAATCGGACGGGGGCGGAAACTTCTTCCACCGAGAAAATTAACACAGCAGGGATAACAATTAAACCGGCATCCACGGGAAGCGTGCACCAGATCAACCATCTGCACGCCGCGATAATTGTACATCTCGCGTTTTAAAATACTGCGCCGGGCAGTTCCTACACTTTCAATGGCCGGGAAATTCTGCATATAATTATAAACTTTTTGCAGCCTGCCGTTTTTGAAATCGTCAAACACCTGTTCCATCCGGCCTTCGGCTTCTCCCAGAAAAACGCAGTCGGCATGTTCCTGCGTTTCTTCGGAGTGCAGCATCGTGGCTATCCCGCCGAATATTACCTTGATTCCTTTTTCGCGAAATTTATCGGCTATTTCCCAGCCGCGTTTTATCTGCACGGTCAGCATTACGGAAATACCGACAAAATCAGCCGCCTGATCGAAATCAATCTCCTGTACATTTTCATCAATAAATTCAACATCCACGTAATCAGGCAGCGCGGCCGCAAAAACAACCGGTCCGTGAGGCGGCAGGATAAACCGTGTCTGACGGTCCAGCTTTTCCCATTTTGGATAAATCAATTTAAATTTCATATCTTGTCTTATAATTGTTTAAAATTTAATCTCGCTGCAATGTTAACAATATTTTGTACTTTCCGCCAATAAAAAAACTATCCTGTTTTAAGAAGGTAAATTTGCGTTATTTGCCAAAAATCAGATACGCGTAAGTTCCGCCGAACGAAATACCGGCAATCGCCGCGTTATTAATTTCAATTTCTTTATTCTTACTGATAACAAATGAAAGCGGCAGCAAAGGATTTGTAAGGCCTGCCACAGGCGGCAGAATATTTTTCTCGACAGACAGCGCCATAGCGCAAGCCCTTATGCCGCCGCCGGAAAAACTCTCTCCTGTTGCTCCCTTCAGTGAGGTAACAAACGGTTTCCTCTGAGCAGACTCAAATGTTTCGGCGTATGCCGTTGCTTCCACAGAATCGAGAATCCTGTCCCCGTTGGCTGCCGCGAAAATTGCCTGAATATTATTTATGGAAACATCTGCATTTTTTAACGCACGGTTAAATGTACGTTTAATGCCTTCTGTGTTTTGCGGCCATTCAGTAGGTTTTTCCGGCGATGAGCCCATACCCGCGCCTTTGATTTCGCAATAAGGTTTTCGCCCCCGGTCGGTCGCCGATTGCAGACTCTCCAGACAAATTATTCCGCAGCCTTCTCCCGCGATCATTCCGTTACGATCTTTATCAAAGGGCCGGCAGATTTCTTTTTCTTTGTTCTGAGGGGAAAGAGCGTTGAATTTTGTCAGTGATTCATAATAAAATCTGGATAAAATGTCCGCGCCTCCGGCAAAAATAAAATCAGCGGTGCCGCGCCGGATTTCCTCTGCTGCATAAGCAATCGCGTTTTCGGCGGAGACGGCAAAATGCGTTATCGTCGTATTTACGCCGCGAAATCCCAGTTCGATCGAAGTATGACCTGCGGCGGCATTCATTACAGTATTGGGCACCAGTATCGGATTAACGGAAGCAGGTCCCTCTCTGAACAGTGTTCCTAAAAACTGGGCGGTAATATCCGTCGCGCCGAAAGCAGTGCCCAGAACAATACCTATGCGGTCGCGGTTTTCCCCGGTGATTTGCATTCCGGCATCTTCCAGAGCCATGCGTGCCGAAGCCGCGGCCATCAGGGATATTTTATCCATCCGCCGCAGGTTTTTTATGGAAATAAAATCACGCGGGTTGAAATTTAATACCTCGGCGCCCAGGTGCGAACTCAGCGTGCCGGTATCGAACGATTTTATTTCGGCAATTGCGGTATCGCCCGCAAAAAGCCTTTGGCCAAATTCCTGCTTGCCGATTCCCAGAGGGGTTACCATGCCAATGCCGGTTACAACAACACGCGTCGAGTTATCTGTCTGCCGTTCATTATTCATTTGCCGCGCCCCTTTCGGAATACCTGCCGAAAATTAATGTCGTGTTGTTTCCTCCGAAAGCGAAGGAATTGGAAAGAACGACGCGCAGATTTGCCTCTCTGGAACCGGAAGTAACATAATCCAGATCACACAGAGGGTCGCTATGGAGATAACTGATTGTCGGAGGTATAAAACCATGACGTAATGCCAGTACCGAAACAATGCCTTCCAGAGCGCCGGATGCGCCCAGAGTGTGCGCATGCATGGATTTGGTTGAACTCACCGGAATTGAATACGCGCGCCTGCCGAACACTTCTTTAATGGCTTTGGTTTCCATGACGTCATTTGCCGGAGTGGCCGTGCCGTGAGCGTTGATATAATCGATATCTTCGATGGAAAGTCCGCTGTCCTTAAGCGCCGCCTGCATGGAGCGCACAGCGCCGGAAGCCTGTTCATCGGGGGCGGTCATATGGAAAGAATCACAGGTAATGCCGTAGCCGAGAACTTCACCGTAAATTTTTGCCCCTCTGTGCAGAGCAGCATCCAGCTCCTCCAGAACCATTATCGCCGCAGCCTCGCCCAGCGATAGTCCGGCGCGGTTTTTATCGAAAGGACGGCAGGTTTCCGGGTCAACGGATTTCAGAGCGTTAAAAGCCGCGTAAGTCAGGCGGGACATGGGCTCTACGCCTCCGGCAATCATGATGGATGCCTGTCCGTTGGCAATTAAATCTCTGGCATAGCCGATGGCCGTCGCACCCGCGGAACAGGCTGTCATGAAAGTTGATTTCGGTCCTGTAAAACCGAATGACGAAGCAATACAATCAGCCGAAGATGCACAAAATAAAGAAGAAAGCGTGGAAAACTTCGCGTTTCTGCCGCTATTTTTTAAGAAATCCGCATAGAATTTCTCAGCTTCTAAAAGCCCGCCCGCGCCGCCGCCTATGGCAAGGCCTGTTTCTTCTTTTAATTCTTCCGGAAAGGGATAGAACCCGGCATCGCGCAGGGCTTCCATCGTTGCGGCAAAAGAAAGCATATCCGCGCGTGACATTCTTTTAATGGAAAAAATTCGGGGAATATAATCGCGTGCGATAAAACCTTTAATCTGGCCTCCGGCGTGGCTGTGGAATCCGGCTGTATCGAAAAGGTCAACAGCCCCTATGCCGCATTCGCCTTTTCGCAGAGCGCATGCGAAATCGTGAATATTATTGGCAAGCGCGTTTAGTGTGCCAAGGCCGGTAATAACGATACGTTTTTTCAAATCAAAACCTTATTTTAAGCCCCAAAACGGTTTTATTAAACCTTATGAAACTTAAATTGCCACCCGCAAAAAGTCAAACAAATATTACCGGCAGATTAGCTTGCCGCTGTTTGGCAGCGTATATATAAAGATCAACTGCAAACAATACTTCCCCAAAAGCTCAATTGATAAATTCATGGCAATATGTTTTTATTGAGAAAGAATTCACATACAGCCGTGCCGGGTTAAAGGAGGTTGATACATGAAAAAATTCATCGGCATTCCCGTTATTATAGCAATATTATTCCTGTGGAGCAGCGGCGTTTTTGCCGAAGATACTCTTAAGTTTATAAACCTGGGTAATTATCGTCTGGAAAATGGCCAGGTTATCCGGGACTGCCGCATAGCCTACCGCACATTCGGCGTTTTGAATTCCGAAAAATCCAACGCAGTACTGTTTCCCACCTGGCTTGCCGGAACAACCCGTGAATTGGTTGATCTGGGATTAATCGGACCGGGGAAAATGGCCGACAGCTCAAAATACTTTATTGTAGCCGTTGATGCTTTCGGCAACGGCGTATCCTCTTCGCCTTCCAACAGCAGGCATCAGCCCAACGGAGCTTTCCCGCATTTTTCCATTAAAGACATGGTAAATTCGCAGCATACTCTTCTTACCAGATATTTACATTTGCCCCGTATTTACGGTGTTATAGGAATATCCATGGGCGCAATGACGGCCTATCAGTGGATGGTTTCTTATCCAGATTTTCTGAATAAAGCCGTTGCTGTTTCCGGATCGCCGCGACTGACTTCGTATGATCTGCTTTTGTGGCAGGCAGAACTAAATGCAATCGCTGCAGGCAGGGGAAAACACCACGGGCAGGATGAAGCGATGAAAACATTGGCGGCTATCCATAATCTCCATCTGAGGACACCCGCCTACATCACGGCTAATACGCCTCCGGAAGCTTTTGGGCAATTTCTCGCCGAAATAGAAAAAAGCTTCACGAAACGCAATGCATTCGATTGGGCGTGGCAGCTAAAAGCCATAATGAATCATGATATTTACCGTTCCTTCGGAGAAGCGATTGATCCTGCCGCAAAAGCAATCAAAGCGGAAGTTCTTATCATCTGGGCACAGCAGGATCTTATTGTAAATCCCGAACCGGCGCGGACACTTGCAGGATTAATTAATGCCAGCACTTTTGAATTTTCCGGAGATTGCGGTCATTTATCGTTTTTGTGTGAGGGTAAAACGCTCAGTGACATGGTCAATCACTTCATGCAGTAAGTTTATAGTCCCCCATGCAATTGATAACATAACGTTTTTTATTTGTTGCTAAAGTTTTGTAACAGTGAACGTGGAAATCTTAACGTTAATTGATACTTATGGAATTGCTTCTTTCATTATGACAGCCTGCAAAGATATTAAAAAATATCCTTCAAGGCCGTTATCCAGCCGGGACAAAGTTTTTACATTTTATTAAACGATTTTAATATTTCGTTAAAATAAATTAAAAATTGCCGCTTTAAAAAGAAGCATTCCATTTAGCAAATAATCTTTTATTTCAAAGCCTTACGACAATTTTGCGTCTACCGTAAATATGGCATGATAATTTCAATAGTATAAAGGCAAATAAACAAATTACCTGATAAGGAGGTAACAGATCATGAAAAAAACATTAAGAACAATAGCGGTAGCGGCGGCGGTTATTCTTTTCACGGCAACTTTTGGTTTCGCCGAGTATGCAGCAACTGGAGCGGCAAATTTCCCGTTCTTTCAATTGGGCTGTCTGATTATCGGCGGTTTGATTTTGATGAGTCTGAGAAAAAAATATGAAAAGATGTATGTAGCAGAAATGGTTGGTGTCTTCGCTCTTTACACCATACTGATGGCTCTGTTCACCAACCCGGTTATTGACGCAGTTAAGAACATTGTAACATAAGTAAACGATTAACTAGATTTGTGGATTGAGTAAGTAAATTAACCGCTGCAAAAAATCATGATCTGTTTATATAGCGGTTGCCCCTCTTGGAGCTGAGGTTTCAAGGGGGGCTTTTTTTACTATTTAATATTCTGCTTTAATGGAAAAAGAAGTTGTGTTAGCCTGATTCTAGAACCTTTGTTAGAAGGTATAAGAGTTATTTGTGATGAATGAACTAATTATTACCCAAGCCGTAAAAGAAGAATTGCCTATTATTCTTAATATACAGAGAAAAGCATTTCTGGAAGTGGCGAGAGCTTTTCATATAGAATCTATGCCACCATTAGAACAAACACTGGAAAGTTTAACCGATGAATTTGTTAATGGTACTATTTTGAAAGCGTCTATTGCCAATACGGTCATTGGTTCGGTGCGTGCTTATAGGAAAAACGATACATGTCATATTGGCAAATTAATCATTCTTCCAGAGTATCAAAATAAAGGCATTGGCAAAGCCTTAATGTATAAAATTGAACATTTATATAAAAATATTGTCAAGAGATACGAATTGTTTACAGGTGCCCGCGATCCCAGAAACAAATACCTGTATGCTCAATTAGGGTACATATCTTTTAAAACAGAGAAGATTAATGATGCAATATCTTTTGTATATATGGAGAAAAGAGTTTCTTGAAAATACCTTTTTATCAAATAGACGCTTTTTCAAGCAAAGTATTCGGCGGCAATCCCGCGGCAGTATGCGTACTGGAGAGATGGCTTGATGCCGGTATGCTTCAATCTATTGCGGCAGAGAACAATTTGTCGGAAACCGCCTTTCTTGTTCCTAAATCAAGAGGGCTGTATGAACTCCGGTGGTTTACTCCGGCCATTGAAGTTGACCTGTGCGGTCATGCCACGCTGGCGAGCGCTTTTGCTATATTTTCTTTTGTTGACAGCACGCTGTCTTCTGTCGATTTTGAAACAAAAAGCGGCCAGTTAACCGTTGCCAAATCAGGTGAATTGCTTTCCATGGATTTTCCTGCCAGAAAGCCTGAACCCGCGGAAAAATCTCCTTTAATAGCCCATGCCCTTGGTGCGGACCCTCTGGACGTTTTGAAATCCAGAGACCTGCTGGTGGTTTTTAAGGATGAAGCCACCATAAAAAACATGAAACCGGATTTCAGTGAATTAATGCAAATCGATACTTTTGCGGTCATTGTAACTGCGAAGGGAGAGACGGCCGATTTTGTTTCGCGATTCTTCGCTCCCAGAGCGGGCATTCCTGAAGATCCTGTAACGGGTTCGGCGCATTGCACATTAATTCCTTATTGGGCCGAGCTTCTAGGGAAGAATCGGTTGCATGCCTTTCAACTCTCCAGGCGAGGCGGAGAATTATTCTGCGAAAACGAGGAAGATCGTGTACGTATTGCCGGACGTGCTGTCCTATACGCAAAAGGTGAAATATTTTTATAATAATAAAGAAAACAGAGACATTTAGTTTAATATGAATTTTTTAGCACTTGATTTTGAAACAGCAAATTATTACCGCGACAGCGCTTGCGCCCTGGGTCTGGTGCGAGTTGAAGACGATAAGATTGTTGAACAAATATAATTTCTTATCAGGCCTCCCTATAAGCATTTTGTGTTCACTTACATCCATGGAATTACATGGGAAGATGTTGAAGATAAACCTGATTTTGAGCAGCACTGGGAATCAATAAAACCATTTTTTGAGAATATTGATTTCGCTGTAGCCCATAACGCCGGTTTTGACCGTAATGTTTTGAGTGCCTGCTGTGAAAGACACAAAATTGTGAAACCAGAAGTAGATTTCTGGTGTACGATGAAACTTTCCCGAAAGGTATTCGGTCTTTATCCTACCAATTTACCGGCGGTATGCAGGAACTTTAATATAGATTTGCAGCACCATGATGCTCTTTCCGACACCCTTGCCTGCGCCAAAATAATGATTGAGATTTTAAAGAAAACAAGAGCTTAAAAAAGTTGAGTTTTCCCTCAATTTCTTATTGACATGCAGGACCGGGCTTGTTATGAATTTACCAATCCGGTTCTTAATGTTGATGGGAATTATTCGAGGTGATTGTTAAAGTAATTCTTCCTCTTCTTGACATATTAGAAAAGAAAGAATTGCTCTCGTCTCCAGAAATTTTCCAAAAATATTCATCATTTAAATTTTTTTGATTTAAAGTGCCGGAATTGTTTCAGCAGACATATGTATATTGTAGTGATTTAAAGAATTTTAATAATGTAACGGGGTAATGCTTGTGGCTGATCAAAAGATAAGGGTTGTTATTACCGGTGTTGGACTTACTGCACCTAACGCTAATAATATAAAAGAGCTCCGCAATGCTCTTCTTGCTCAGAAATCTGGAATTACTCAAATGGAAGTCCGTTATATGGGTAAGGTTGCTGTAGGTAACTGTAATTTTGATGAAAATTTATATCAAAAGAAAAAAATGCGAAGACGGGGGACACGGGCCGGTTCAATTTCAATTTATTGTGCTCATGAAGCATTAAAAGACAGCGGGTTATCCGTGGATTCGCTGGTTAAAGACAGGACAGGAATTTATCTGGGGATTACCGAGCATGGCAACGTTGAAACGGAGAACGAAATTTACGAACTTCATAAAAACAATCTTGATGCCAGTTTATGGTCTCATCATCATAATCCCAGAACAGTTGCCAATACGCCAGCCGGTGAAGTCAGTTTAAACACAGGCATTACAGGTCCCGCCTACACGATCGGCGCCGCTTGTGCCGCCGGAAATATCGGAATTATTCATGGCATGCAAATGCTGCAGCTCCATGAAGTTGATCTGGCTTTGGCGGGAGGTGTTTCCGAGAGTACGGGCACTTTCGGGATATTTGCCGGATTTAAGAGTCAGGGAGCGCTGGGGACTCATGATGATCCTACTATGGCGAGCAGACCACTGGATGTTAACCGCAATGGAATCGTTGTTTCGGAGGGAGGGGCGGTTTTTGTTTTGGAAAGACTTGAAGACGCCTTGAAACGGGGAGCGAACATCTATGGCGAAATAGCCGGTTATCATGTCAATTCCGATGCCGTTGATTTTGTGCTTCCCGATACGCAAAGACAGATTGAATGCATGAATGCCGCGATGGCCAAGGCAAAAATTACGGCCAATGATATTGATATAGTTAATCTTCACGCAACAGGGACAACATCCGGGGATATTAATGAATGTGAAGCGATTAAGACCGTTTTCGGACAATCCGAAAACACTTATATCAACTGCACGAAAGGATTTATCGGTCATGCGATGGGCGCGGCGGGAGCATTGGAACTTGCAGGGAATCTTCCCAGCTTTACCGATAATAAAATTCATTCATGTAAATATATCGAGAATGTTGATCCCCGGTGCAATCTGAAGAATTTGGTAAATGGCGAACCCGTCGAGAAAGAAGTTAATTATATTTTGAGTAACTCTTTCGGAATGCTGGGAATTAATTCAGTATTAATAATAAAAAAATATATAGAATAATTTTTTTAGAAGGAGGCAGGAAGTTGGATTATCAGACATTAAGAAAGAAAATTATTGATATCATCGCAGATATCGAAGTCGATGAAGATCTTTCGAATCTCGATGATAATATAAAGCTGAAAGAGCAGCTTGATTTGGATTCCATGGATTTTCTGGATATTGTGATGGAGTTAAAGAAAAGATATAAAATTGAAGTACCCTCTGAAGATTATCCGAATCTGGCAACATTGAAAAGTTGTATTGAGTATCTGGGTCCAA